>ENA-OPBX01000415-OPBX01000415.1-human-gut-metagenome-genome-assembly--contig:-NODE-415-length-31230-cov-3.298701_pt1 | contig 31230 bp, 29 predicted proteins | sample MGYA00241075_ERZ501466 | MGnify/ENA primary metagenome ERZ501466 (study PRJEB25962, sample SAMEA2042633) | human gut metagenome | biome: human gut; feature: human-associated habitat; material: faeces...
CTTGATAATTCCGCCATCCGGCTTCATGTATTTTGCCCCATGCTCAAATTCCTTATTTAATTTTATATGGAAAATAAATAATAATTACACAGGATGGAGGCTGCATATGAAAGACAAAATGATGGAACCGGAAGTGAAAATAGATAATGGAGAGCTTGCTACAAGTATGATCCCGGAGGATTTTACAGAGCCGGAGGTCTTATTTCAGAAATTGATCTCAATGGTTAAAAAGTATCATCCGTCGGATGATGTCCATCTGATCGAAAAGGCATATAAGATTGCATATAAAGCACATGAAGGTCAGAAAAGAAAATCGGGCGAGCCTTATATCATTCATCCGGTCTGTGTCTGCATTATCCTTGCAGAATTAGAATTAGACAAGGAAACGATCGTAGCCGGTATGCTTCATGATGTAGTAGAAGACACGGAAACAACCCATGAAGATATTGTAAGAGATTTTGGGGAAGAAGTTGCCCAGTTAGTTGATGGCGTAACAAAGTTAGGACAATTAAGCTATTCCAAAGACAAGATCGAAGTTCAGGCGGAGAACTTACGAAAGATGTTTCTTGCAATGGCAAAAGATATCCGAGTGATCCTGATCAAACTTGCTGACCGTTTGCATAATATGCGTACCATGCAGTTTATGCGTCCAGAGAAGCAAAAAGAGAAATCCAGAGAGACGATGGATATTTATGCACCGATCGCACATCGTCTTGGTATTTCCAAGATCAAAGTTGAATTAGATGATCTGGCACTTCGATATTTAAAACCAGATGTTTATGAAGATTTAGAACGCTCTCTTGATTCTGCAAAGGAAGAAAGAGAAGCATTCATTCAGGAAATCGTTGACGAAGTGAAAGGACATATTGACCACGCTGGAATTAAGGCAGAGATTGATGGCCGTGTGAAACACATGTTCAGTATATATAAGAAGATGGTCAATCAGCATAAGACGATCGATCAGATTTATGACTTATTTGCAGTCCGGATCAAGGTTGATACAGTTAAGGATTGTTATGCGGCACTTGGGATCATTCATGAGATGTATAAACCGATCCCAGGAAGATTCAAGGATTATATCGCGATGCCAAAACCGAATATGTATCAGTCACTTCACACAACATTGATCGGACCAGAAGGACATCCATTTGAGATTCAGATCCGTACATTTGAGATGCATCGTGTTGCTGAATATGGTATCGCAGCCCATTGGAAATATAAAGAAAATAATAATACCAAGGGACTTAACAAAGAGGAAGAGAAGTTAAGCTGGTTAAGAGAAGTGCTGGAATGGCAGCGTGATATGGATGATAACAAAGAGTTTTTAAGTTTGCTGAAGACGAACTTGGATCTCTTTGCAGAACAGGTATATTGTTTTACACCGAATGGAGATGTCAAAAACCTTGCGAATGGTTCAACACCAATCGATTTCGCATATTCAATCCATAGTGCAGTCGGTAATAAGATGGTTGGAGCCAGGGTCAATGGAAGACAGGTACCATTTGATTATCATTTGCAGAATGGTGATCGTGTAGAGATCATTACATCACAGAATTCAAAAGGACCTAGCAGAGACTGGTTAGGAATCGTAAAATCAGCACAGGCAAGAAGTAAGATCAATCAGTGGTTTAAACGACAATTCAAGGAAGAGAATATCGTCAGAGGTAAGGAACTGTTAGAAAAATACTGTAAGAGTAAGAGCATCAGGCTCCCAGAACTCATGAAACCTGAATACATTAAGAAGGTTGAACTAAAATACGGATTTAAAGACTGGGATTCTGTATGTGCAGCTGTTGGACATGGTGGTTTAAAAGAAGGCCAGGTTATCAATAAGATGCAGGAAGAAGACCGTAAGATCCAGAAACAAAAGATCACGGATGAACAGATCTTGCAGAAAACAACAGAAGCAGCACAGGCGGCAGCAGCGAATCCAGAGAAGAAAAAGGAAGAGAAATCCAAAGGAGGAATTGTTGTACGTGGAGCGAATGATGTTGCTGTTCGTTTTTCAAAGTGTTGTAATCCAGTACCAGGAGATGAGATCGTTGGATTTATTACAAGAGGACGAGGAATCTCGATTCACAGAACAGATTGTGTGAACCTTCTGAATATGCCAGAATCTGACAGGGCAAGACTTATTGAAGCTGAATGGCAGGTAAGTGAAGCAGATACAACACAGACTTACACGACAGAGATCAATATTTATGCCAATAATCGAAAGGGATTGTTAGCAGAAGTATCAAAGATCTTCTTAGAATTAGATATTGACATCATAACGATCAACGTATCAAACAATAAGAAAGGAAGAGCAACGCTTAGTATGTCCTTTGATATTACAGGCGTAGAGCAGTTGAACCGTATTATTGCGAAGATCAGGAATATAGAAGGCGTGATCGACATAGAAAGAACAGCAGGATAGGTGAAAATATGAGCGAAACAACATTAAGACTTGACAGACCTCTTAAGATGGTAACGATCTGTCTTGGGCAGATGCAGACAAACTGCTATATTGTTGAGAATACAAAAACAAATCAGGCATTCGTCTTTGATCCGGGAGATCAGGGAGAACGTATTATGAATACATTAGAAGAAGATGGAATGGAACTGGCAGGCGTATGTCTGACACATGGGCATTTTGATCATGTAATGGCCCTTCCATATCTGATGGAACAAAAACCAGATCTTGATATCTATCTTTATGAAGATGAAGCAGATGTTCTGGCAGATCCACAGCTCAATCTCGGAGCGATGATGGGAATGGATCTCTCATTAAAAGCGAATCATCTGGTGAAAGATGGAGAGATCATAGATGTATTAGGAACAAAGGTAAAATGTATCCATGTTCCAGGACATACAAAAGGTGGAGTATGTTATTATTTTGCAGATTATGGATGGCTGATCTCTGGAGATACACTGTTCCAGATGAGCATTGGAAGAACAGACTTTCCGACAGGCAATTTGAATGATCTTCTGACAGCGATCAGAGAGAAATTATTCGTACTCCCACCATGGACAAAGGTACTATCCGGTCATACACCACCAACGACGATCGAGGAGGAAAGCAGATGCAATCCGTTTCTGCAATAGATTATGATTGGATTAATTCAGAACAAGACCATTTATGAATATGACATTCGAAGTTTAATATTGGCATTTATGCTTGGAGAGAAGATAGAATTGACGGATCACGTTGATTCTATCTATGATTTTATACTGGACGTGGATTATAAAGATCAGGAAATCGTCATGAATCTATATAAAAAGGGCGAGTTAGAAGATGAGATCCAGTTATTTGGTGATTATGAAAATAAGAAGATTTTTAAAAACCGGATGAAACAAGGAATCTATCAGTTGTTTTCCAAAGCATTAGACAAACAGCTTCCATGGGGAACGTTGACTGGGATCCGTCCGACAAAGATTGCTTTTGATGGATATGAAAAGGGTGAGAGCAGTGAAGAGATCATTCACAGATTTCAAAAGGATTATCTGGCATCCGAAGAAAAAGCAAGATTATCTACAGAAACCGTTCAGAAAGAGAAAGAACTTCTAAAAGCATTTCCATACAAAGAAGGATACAGTCTATATATAGGAATCCCATTTTGCCCAAGCACATGTTTGTACTGTTCTTTTACATCGTATTCGATCGATCAATTTGAGAATATTGTACAAGACTATCTTGAAGCTTTATTGAAAGAACTGGATTTTGTGGCAAAGACTTATGCGCACAAAGAACTTCAGACGATGTATATTGGCGGTGGAACACCAACATCTTTAAAAGAAGAAGATCTGGAATATCTGTTATATGAGGTTAATAAGAGATTCCCATTTTCAAAGATCCAGGAGATCACTGTGGAAGCAGGACGGCCAGACAGCTTGAATTTCGAGAAATTAAAGATTCTAAAGAAATATGGTGTGACAAGGATCAGTATCAATCCACAGTCAATGAATGATAAGACATTAAAAATTATTGGAAGAAATCATTTCGCACAAGATATCAAAGAGAAATTTAATCTTGCGAGACAGGCTGGGATCGATAACATTAATATGGATATGATCTGTGGGCTTCCAGAAGAAGGCATGGAAGAACTTTCCTATACTTTAGATGAGATCAAAAAACTTGATCCAGAGAGTTTAACGGTTCATGCACTTGCAGTCAAGCGTTCATCGAGATTGAATCGAATGAAAGATACATATCACTTTGGAGCGAGTGAAGAGATGGTATCTTATGCCGCTTCATGTGCAAGAGATATGAATATGGAACCATATTATTTATACCGGCAGAAAAACATTCCAGGGAACCTTGAGAATGTCGGTTTTTCGAAAAAAGGAAAAGAATGTCTCTATAATATTTTGATTATGGAGGAATTACATGATATTATAGCAGTTGGTGCTGGTACATCTTCAAAGATCGTCCATCAGGAAGACCATCAGGTGGACCGCATCGAAAATCTTAAAGATATAAAGCAATACATTACACGAATTGATGAGATCATTCATAGAAAAGAATTAAAGATGATATAAACAGGAGTTTGATTATGGCAATCAGTTATGGACGAACAGATATTGAGACACCGATCCATGCGGATATAAAAGAAACGATCAGTCATGGTATCATTGTCAGTAATTTGGCTTATCTTGTTGGCAAGGAATTAGGATTACAAGAAGAAGTGTGTTATGATCTTGCGGTTGCAGGAATGTTACATGATCTTGGAAAAGTAAGACTTAATTTCTATATGAATGAGAAAGTGGAAGATGAGATTCTGGCTGTTGACGAAACAAGATATATGAGAATGCATCCATCCATTGGATATGCGATCCTTGCAGATTACGATTATAACCAGACGGTTTTAGACGCAGTTCTATATCATCATGAACATTATGATGGTACCGGTTATCCACATAATCTGGTAGGAAAACAGATTCCATTGGTTGGAAGGATCATGCATGTATGTGATATTTTCGGAGCATTGATCTCAAACAGGGATTATAGAGAGGGATTTGATGTTGAGACTGCACTTGATATCATGATCGATGAAGTAAAGAATTTTGATATGAAAGTATTTTTAGCATTCCAGAGAGTCGCATTTTCAGACGGAGTTATGGAAACTGTGATGGAAAAAGGCAATCTGGATGAATTATTTGAGGAGGAACAAGAATGATTACACAGGCACCAAGAGGAACAAAAGACTGGTTTGGAAAAGATATGGACCAGCGCACATATTTAGAGAATATTTTCAAAGATTTATGCGCATCCTATAATATTCACGAGATCATCACACCAGTATTTGAGCATACAGAGCTTTTTCAGAGAGGTGTTGGAGAAACAACAGACGTTGTCCAGAAAGAGATGTATACATTTGAAGATAAAGGACACAGAAGCATTTCATTAAAACCAGAAGGAACAGCAGGAGCGATTCGTGCATATTTACAGAATGGTCTGGCAAATGAGCCACAGCCGATCAAGATGTTCTATATCACACCAGCATTCCGCTATGAAAAACCACAGAGTGGAAGATTAAGACAGCACCACCAGTTCGGAGTTGAATTTGTCGGAGCGGAAAGTCCATTAGCAGAAGTAGAGCTGATCACATTAGTATCCACTTTTATTAAGAAAATTGGGTTAAAAGATGCAAAATTACACATCAACAGCATTGGATGTGAAAATTGTAGAAAAGAATACAACAAAGCATTATTAGCATATTTAAAAGAACATGAAGAACATTTATGTCCTACATGCAGAGAACGTATGGAAAAGAATCCATTACGTGTCATTGACTGTAAAGTTCCAGAATGCAAAGAGATCGTCAAAGATGCACCAAGAACGATCGACTATTTAGATGATGAATGTAAAGCACATTTTGAAGAATTAAAGAGTCTGTTAGATGCATTAAATATTCCATATGAAGTTGATACAGAAATCGTTCGTGGATTAGACTACTATACAAAGACCGTATTCGAATTTGTAAATGAAGATGGATTTACTTTATGTGGTGGTGGACGTTACGACAATCTTGTTCATGAGATCGATGGAAAAGTTTCTATGCCATCTGTTGGATTTGGTATGGGTGTAGAGAGAATCCTTTATTTCTTAGAAGAAGAGAAAGTAGATCTTCCATGCACAAGAGATATTGACCTTTATGTAGGAATTCTTGGACAGGAAGCAAAAGCAAAAGCTTACCAGATCGTTGTAGATCTTCGTGATCAGGGATTTGTCGTAGAAACAGATTATCTTGGAAGAAGCGTAAAAGCACAGATGAAATATGCAAATAAGCTGAATGCCAAGAATACGATCATCATTGGTGATGACGAATTAGCGAAGAATGAAGGAAATGTCAAAAATATGGAAACAAGAGAAGTTACGACCATTTCGCTTGATAAGATCGCAGATTGTTTAAAATAAAATCATGCTTTCTTATACTAGTTCGTGACATTTTTGACAAAATCATATATAATGAGTAATAATTACAAGAAAGGAGGTAACATGCATGAGTGAATATGCGATCGTGGCACCAGAAGATTTCGACCAAAGCGTATTTCGCCTGATTGGTAAGGAATGGATGCTTGTTACTGCAAAGAATCAGGAAGGAAAAGTTAACACAATGACTGCCTCATGGGGTGGTTTAGGTGTTATGTGGGGTAAGAATGTTGCTGTGACAGTCTTAAGACCACAAAGATATACAAAAGAATTCATTGACCAGTCAGAATCATTTACATTATCTTTCTATGATGATACTTTTAAGAAGGATTTAAGCTATCTTGGAAGTGTATCTGGAAGAGATGAAGACAAGATCAAAGAGGCGGGCGTTCAAGACACGTCTGACACCAACAGATGCGAATGGAATTCCATTTTTTGAGGAAGCAAAGATCGTACTGATCTGTAAGAAGTTATATTCTCAGCCAATGGATCCAGAAGGATTTGTTGATAAATCTTTAGATGAACAGTGGTATCCAGAGAAGGATTATCACGTACTTTACGCTGCAGAGATCGAACAGATCCTTGTAAGAAAAGATTCATAAAAGAATATATAAGGCAGAACCGAAGATACGGGCTCTGCCTTTCGTACAAAGTGAAAAGGATGAAGGAGGAAATATCATGGCAGAATCAATGTCAGGTTTAGCCAGATCCCACCGATGTACAGAGGTAAGCAACAAACTTATCGGAACAGAAGTCACTGTCATGGGATGGGTACAGAAACGAAGAAATTTAGGAAGTCTTATATTTGTAGATTTAAGAGACCGCTCAGGAATCTTACAGTTAGTTTTTGATCAGGAAGTATTATCTGAGGAAGACTATAATAAGGCAAACTCTTTAAGAAGTGAGTATGTCGTTGCAGCAGTAGGTACTGTAGAGAAGAGAAGTGCAGCGATCAACGAGAACTTGAAGACAGGAGATATCGAGATCAAGGTACATACATTACGTATCTTATCAGAATCAGAAACTCCTCCATTTCCAATTGACGAGAATCAGACAGTCAAAGATGAACTTCGTTTAAAATACCGTTATCTTGATCTTCGAAGACCAAATCTTCAGAGAAACTTACGCATTCGTAATAATGTAACAAGAATGGTACGTAACTTCTTAGGGGATGAAGGATTCTTAGAGATCGAGACACCAGTTTTAGGAAAGAGTACACCAGAAGGAGCAAGAGATTATCTTGTACCAAGCCGTGTACATCCAGGAGAATTTTACGGACTTCCACAGTCACCACAGCTGTTTAAACAGCTTTTAATGTGCTCTGGATTCGACCGTTACTATCAGATCGCAAAATGTTTCCGTGACGAAGATCTACGTGCAGACCGCCAGCCAGAGTTTACACAGATCGATATGGAACTTTCATTTGTTGATGTCGATGATGTGATCGATGTAAATGAACGTCTGTTAAAGAAGATCTTCAAAGAAGTATTAGATATTGATGTACAGCTTCCTATGCTTCGCATGACTTATAAAGAAGCAATGGACCGTTTCGGATCTGATAAACCAGATATGCGTTTTGGAATGGAACTTACGAATGTATCCGATACAGTTGCCGGATGCGACTTTATGGTATTTAAAGGAGCATTAGAGAATGGTGGATCTGTAAGAGGATTAAACGCTAAAGGTTTAGGAGATCTTGGACGTAAGAAGATCGATGGATTCGTTGACTACGCCAAAGACTTCGGAGCGAAAGGTCTTGCATATATTCAGTTAAAGAGCGATGGAACAGTGAAATCATCTTTCGCTAAATTTATGAAAGAAGAAGAGATGGATGCACTGATCAAAGCAATGGATGGACAGGCAGGAGACTTATTACTATTTGCCGCAGACAAAGACAAAGTTGTCTTTGATGTACTTGGTAACTTAAGACTTCACATTGCGAAACAGTACGATATGATCGACAAATCCCAGTATAAGTTCTTATGGGTTACAGAATTCCCATTACTTGAGTGGAGCGATGAACAGAATCGTTACACAGCAATGCATCACCCATTTACAATGCCATTTGAAGAAGATCTTGAATTCATTGATGAAAGACCAGGAGATGTCCGTGCGAAAGCATACGATATCGTATTAAATGGTACAGAACTTGGTGGTGGATCAATCCGTATCCATCAGGATGATATTCAGGAGAAGATGTTTGAAGCTCTTGGATTTACAAAAGAAGATGCTTACAACCGTTTTGGATTCTTATTAGATGCATTCAAATTTGGAGTACCACCACATGCTGGTTTAGCTTATGGTCTTGACCGTCTTGTTATGTGGTTAACAGGAGAAGACAGCATTCGTGATGTCATCGCCTTCCCGAAAGTAAAAGATGCTTCCTGCCTGATGACACAGGCTCCAGGACCGGTTGATACATTACAGCTAGAAGAACTTGGAATTGAACTTTCAACACCAGAGGAGGAATAATCAGATGGAGAAAATGTTATTTAGCGGTGTTCAGTCTAACTCTGAAGTTGCACTGATCGCAATCAAAGGAATCAAAAACCAGCCAGGAATCGCAGCAAAAGTTTTTGGTGCCATTGCAGAAGAAAAAATCAACGTGGAACTGATCCTTCAGTCCATCGGACGTGGAGAGAATAAAGATATTTCTTTCGTTGTAGCACAGGATGAAGCAGATCATGCCGTTGAAACATTAAAGAAAGCATTTGATGAAGCAGATTACGAAGATATCATCAGTGATAAAGAAGTCGGAATCGTATCTATCGTCGGAGCTGGAATGATGTCTAACAGCGGAGCAGCTTCTAAGATGTTTGAAGCACTGTATAATCGTGGAATCAACATTCACTTAATCTACACATCAGAGATCAAGATCACTGTTCTGATCAAAGAAAGCCGTGTAGAACGTGCAGTAGAAGCATTAAAAGAACAGTTCCAGGAATAATCAGATAGATCAAGTGATCGAATGATCATAAGAATAAGACACAATATACGAGACACAATATTATTTTACATAAATATATAAAGGAGAAAACAATGTTTGATTTTAGCGAAGTAAAGAACTACGATCCAGAATTAGCAGAAGCAATGGAAAACGAATTAACAAGACAGAGAACAAATCTTGAGTTGATCGCATCAGAGAACCTTGTTTCCAAAGCTGTTATGGCTGCAATGGGAAGTCATTTAACAAATAAATATGCAGAGGGATATCCAGGAAAACGTTACTATGGTGGATGCCAGTATGTAGATGTGGTAGAAGATCTTGCAAGAGAACGTGCCAAAGAATTATTTGGATGCGAATATGTAAATGTACAGCCACACTCTGGAGCACAGGCAAACATGGCAGTATTCTTCGCAGTATTGAATGTCGGAGATACATACATGGGAATGAGCTTAGACCACGGTGGACATTTAACACACGGAAGCCCAGTCAACATGTCTGGTAAGAACTATCACTGCGTACCATACGGAGTTAATGATGAAGGATTCATCGATTATGATGAAGTAGAAAGAATCGCATTAGAATGCAAACCAAAGATGATCATTGCTGGTGCAAGTGCATACGCAAGAGCGATCGACTTCAAACGTTTCCGTGAGATTGCTGACAAAGTTGGGGCAGTTTTAATGGTAGATATGGCTCATATCGCAGGATTAGTAGCTGCAGGATTACACCAGAGCCCAATCCCTTATGCTCATGTAACAACAACTACAACACATAAGACATTAAGAGGACCTCGTGGTGGAATGATCATGTGCAGCAATGAAGTGAACGAAAAATACAACTTCAACAAAGCAATCTTCCCAGGAATCCAGGGTGGACCATTAATGCATGTGATCGCTGGTAAAGCTGTAGCATTCAAAGAAGCATTAGACCCATCATTCAAAGAATATATGACACAGGTTGTGAAGAATGCAGATACTCTTGCAAATGCACTGATCGAAGAAGGATTCGATATCGTATCTGGAGGAACAGACAACCACTTAATGTTAGTAGATCTTAAGAAATATGATCTGACAGGAAAAGAAGCTGAAAAAGTACTGGATTCTGTACATATCACATGTAATAAGAATACTGTACCAAACGATCCAAAATCTCCATTCGTAACATCAGGACTTCGTCTTGGAACACCAGCTGTTACAACTCGTGGACTGAAAGAAGACGATATGAAAGTGATCGCAAAAGCTATTCGTCTGACATTATTAGATAAGAAACTTGATGAAGCAAACGAATTAGTATTAGGATTAACAGAAAAATATCCACTCTATGAATAATCCATCACAGAGTCGTATTTGGAGGCAGAAATCAATATGAGGATTACAAAGAAACAAGGGGGAATCATAGGAGGTGCCGTAGCGGTTGTTTTAATAGCAGCCGCTATCGGTGTCCATGCCCATTATCAGAACCGTTGGTATCCGGGGAGTACATTTAACAAGGTTGATGTGTCAGGAATGACATACGAAGAATCAGTGAAGAAAGTAAAGAAATCCATTGATTCTTACAAGTTAAAGATCAAGGGAAGAAATAACGGACAGGAAGTGATTTCCGGTAAGGAGATCGATCTTGCATTTAAGACAGAATCACATGTAAAGGATGCTTACAAAAAGCAGCACAGCCAAAGTGTATTTTCAACGATCTTTGGTGGCAAAAAAAACAAAGTGACAGCAGTTGCATTATCAGAGCAAAAATTAAAGGCTAAATTAAAACAATCCGTTTTGATCAAAGGCAGTGATACATATAAGATCACAAAACCAGTGGATGCAACGATCGTATATTCTGCAGATAAGAAATACGGTGTAATCCAGAAGGAAGATGAAGGAAATTACTTAAACCGTAAAGCATTTTATGACGCAGTAGAGAAATCCATAGAGTCTTTAAGTAACACACTGAATCTGACAGATGAAAAGAAGAATCCGGACGTCTATAAAAAGCCTGGTCTGTATCATGATGATGAAGAATTAAAACAGATGCAGACAACCTACAATGAGTATTTATTACATTTCATTCAGTGGGATATGGGCAATAATGTCAAAGAAACATTAGGTCCAGATGCGTTAAAAGACTGCATCAAAGTAAACACAAAGAGACATACTGTAAAATTAGATCAGCCTGCCGTCGAGAAATGGTTAGAAAGCTTTTGCTTAAAATACAAGACACAGGGAATCGCAAGAACATTTAAGACACATTCTGGCAAGAAGATCAAAGTCAGTGGTGGAGACTATGGATGGCGTATCGATTATGATAAAGTTATCGCACAGACAATGACAGCGTTAAAGAAAGCACCAGAAGAATCTGCGATCAAAGCCTATGAGAAAGGCCCTTCCAAGGAGAATGAACAGGCTTTACTTACAAGCTTAAAACCAGTCTACAGCCACAAAGGATATCGTATGGATTATACGAACAAGCAAAATGACTGGGATACACAAAACTACAGTGAAGTTGACCTGTCAGCACAGGAAGTTTTCGTCTACAAGAAAGGAAAACTTGTATTCAGCACAACCTGTATCACTGGAAAAGCAACACCAGATCGTATCACAAGAACCGGTGTTTATGACATCAAAGAGAAGAAACTTACAAAGACATTAACAGGTGCGGATTACAGTGTTCCAACAAGATATTGGACAAGGATCATGTGGACAGGAACAGGATATCATTACAGCAGCAGAGGAGACTGGGGAAGCTGGTCACCAACATATTATAAGACGAATGGATCTCATGGATGTGTTAACTTAACATTATCAGATGCAAGATCTGTATATAACCTGACGAAGATCGGAGATCCTGTATTTATTCATTATTAAAAGAAAGAAAAAGAGGTTTCAATCAATGAGAAATCAATATGAAAAACAGGAAAAAGTATTATGGTATGCACAGATTATGATCTTTCTAGGAGTTTTGGCAACTTGGTTTAATCATATGGATATGCATACATTTTATACGATCAATATCATTTTATCAGTGATTTCAATCATTTCTCTGACACTGGATCGCTTTTATTTTAGTGAGAAGATCGGGCAGAAAGTACATAATTCTTATTCTGTTGCATATGGATTACTAGTGATCTTTACGTTACTACTGGTAATTCTGTATGCGGGGATATTAAAGATTGATCTGATCATGCAAGAAGAGACAAAGATGATCTGGGCATTAACACCAGCATTGAGTCTTCTTTGGAAGACGAAATTCATCGCCTTCCGTGAATGGGATCAGCGTTAGAAGAAAGAGTTTGTTGCTGAAGAACAGATTTATAAAAGGCTCTTGGCGTTATGCCGAGGGTCTTTTTAAACATTTCAGAGAAATAACTGCTGCCAGAGAAACCATACATCTTAGCGATATCTGTTATCTTTTTCTCATGTTTGATGATCTCAGACAAGCTCATATGAATACGAAGCTGATTCAGATAATCCACAGGACTTAGATGAACATTTCTTTGAAAGAGTCGGCAGCATTCACTATTGCTTAGATGGCAGTAAGAAGCAATATCAGCGAGTGTATGCTTTTGGTCGATCGTTTTAGTAAGATATATCATCACATCTTTCATACGTTCCAAATCTCTGGATTCTTTTAAGGATAGTTCTTTGGAGAGATTTACATTATGAAAGATATAATAAAAGATCTCGTTTACAAAATGGTTAATCTTCAATTCATAACCATCAACAGGACGGTCACAGATATCATTCATTTTGCGGATCATTTCAAGGATATATTTCTGCCAAGGGACTTTTGGAACGAACGTTAAAAATCCAAAAGAAGGATGATCAACCAGAGGTTTGATATATTTTTGATATAAAGGATTATCTTCTGTCTGAAAAAGAACAGAAGGACAGATTCGGTAGATAACAAAGCGGCAGTCGTAAGACTGATATGCACAAGCGGAATGAATCTCCCCAGTGTTTAAAAAGAAACCTTCCCCAGAAGAAACCAGAAAAGCCTTCTGCCGGACACGAAATTCCATCATGCCAGAGAGAACATATATAAACTCAAATTTATCATCCCAATGAGGAAATAAAACCTGAGCAGGCATCTGTCGGATATCCAATACCTTGCGTTCAAATGAAACGGTTTTAGAAAGCGGAAGCAGTGGAAAATAAGTGATAGATGAATGGTAAATATCATAATTCATAGAAAAACCTCATAATATCAATATTGTTATAAAAACAATAAAAATATAGCATTTATTCAGAGCCTTTTTTTTAAAAAATGTCGAATTGTGTCATAATATAGTTTGATTTTACTATGATTGTTATAAAAATTCAAGAATAGAAAAGGCATTTTCACTGGAATGGCGATAAAATATCCAGTGAAAATGCCTGATAAAATGTCTGTGTTCTGTGATATTTGATAGAAAGAGCGAGTGCCTTAATAACCTAGAGATTCACCAACAAGGATCACTTTGACACGATCTTTCATCATTGCACTCTGACGTCTTGTCACAACGATCTGACTGCAGATGCAGGTATCACCATAACAGTCTCCACAACGTCCAGTCATAGAACAAGGAGTTTTCAGTCCGAGACGAAGAGTGTTTGGAGGGCTGGCAAAATTACGAACTCTCTTAATACCATCTTCCACATCATTGACAACTTTGTTCATACCAACGATCATGATCACATGTTTAGGACCATAACTTAAGCACGCAACACGGTTACCAGTTCCATCGATATTGATCAGTTCTCCATCTAAGGTGATCGCATTAGAGCTCATCAGGAAATAATCAGATAAGACAGCCTTAGAAAAAATCTCACGCTGCTCATCAAAATTCTTTGCAACAGAACGATCGATCAGATGATAGTTTCCTTCCTTTAAGGCATCCATCAGTCCAATCTCAGAAACACTCATAGAACCACCCCAAGAAACAGAAGAACCCTCTTTGATATAACTAAGAGCCTGTTTTAGGGCGTCTTCCTTGGTTGCACAGAAAACACCATGCATATTTCTTTTTTCAAGTCCCTTGATAATTGTTTGTGCACGAAGTTTGGTTGCTTCATTTAAAAACATACTCATCATCCTTTCAGTATAAATTTTATGTGGAATCATGATTCTACAAATATGAATTCCACAAGAACTAGATTTAATTATATCATGTTTTCAATGGTTATGTTATAATATATCGTAAAACTTTTAGAAAGAGGTAATTTTTTGAAAGCACTATTTATTACAGAGAAACCAAGTGTCGCAAGAGAATTTGCAGCGGCACTGAATATAAATGCAAAAAACAGAGACGGATACATGGAAGGAGACAAGGCGGTCATCACATGGTGCGTCGGACATTTAGTTACCATGTCTTATCCAGACCAGTATGACCCTGCACTGAAGAAATGGGACTTAGAAACCATTCCATTTATCCCAGATACATTCAAATATGAAACGATCCCAGGAGTACAAAAACAGTTTGATATCGTATCTTCACTCCTTAATCGAGAAGACATTGATACGATCTACGTCTGCACTGACTCCGGACGAGAGGGAGAATACATCTACCGTCTGGTAGACCAGCAGGCCAATGTCAGCAAAGACAAGAAGAAAAAACGTGTCTGGATTGATTCCCAGACAAAAGAAGAAGTGATCCGTGGGGTAAAAGAAGCGAAAGACTTAAGTGAATATGACAATCTAGCAGCCGCCGCATACCTGCGAGCCAAAGAAGACTATCTGATGGGGATCAACTTCTCCAGAGTCCTGACACTCAAATATGGCTGGACACTCGGTAACTATTTAAATCAGAAACGAAGCTTAGTGGTAGCAGTCGGACGAGTGATGACTTGCGTTCTCGGAATGATCGTCAAGAGAGAACGAGAGATCCGTACCTTTGTGCCAACACCGTTTTACAGAATCTTAGGACACTTTGACTGCCAGGGATTTGAAGTGGAAGCCGAATGGAAAGCAGTGAAAGGATCAAAGTACTTTGAGTCCAAGAAACTATATAAGGATAACGGATTCCTGGACAAGAACGATGCAAAGGAATTCATCAAATATTTAGAAGATGGAAGCAACAATGAGACGATCGTAGTATCCTCATCCAAACGACAGGAAAAGAAGAATCCGCCGTTATTATATAATCTGGCAGAACTTCAGAATGAATGTTCCAAACGATTCAAGCTAAGTCCAGATGAGACATTAAAAGTGGTCCAGGACCTATATGAAAAGAAACTGGTTACATATCCAAGAACCGATGCCAGAGTCTTATCCAGTGCGGTCGCCAAAGAGATTTATAAAAATATCGGAGGATTAAACAATTACACTCCTCTATCAGGATTTGCAAATGAGATCATGCAGGGCAAGAAGTATCAGGGAATCATCAAGTCGAAATACGTAGATGACAAGAAGATCACCGACCACTATGCGATCATTCCAACCGGACAGGCAGTAGGCAGTTTATCAAGGATCTCAGAGATGGGACAGAAAGTCTACGATGTGATCGCCAGAAGATTCCTAAGCATTTTTATGCCGCCAGCTGTGTACTTAAAGATCAAATTAGAGACACAGACCAAAGGCGAAGCATTCTTTGCAAACTTTAAGATGTTAAAAGACCCAGGATACTTAAAAGTTACAGGAATGGGCGGACAGAAGAAAGAAGCCCAATTAACAGAAGAACAGATCCATGCGATCTCATCTTTGAAGAAAGGTATGCCTCTTCCAGTGAAAGACTATACGATCAAAGATGGAACAACATCCGCACCAAAACGATACAATTCAGGTTCCCTGATCCTTGCGATGGAAAATGCAGGACAGCTGATCGAAGATGAAGATTTAAGAGAACAGATCAAAGGAAGCGGGATCGGAACAAGTGCGACAAGAGCAGAGATCGTAAAGAAATTAGTGTCCAATAAATACATTGCATTAAATAAAAAGACACAGATCGTAACACCGACTTTAACCGGAGAGATGATCGTCAATGTTGTCAGTGCATCCATTGGATCACTCTTAAACCCAACCTTAACCGCAAGCTGGGAAAAAGGTCTTACTTATGTGGCGGAAGGAAGTGTCACAGAAGAAGAGTATATGCAGAAGTTAGACAAGTTTGTCACCCAGAAGACAAATATTGTCAAGCAAAATAACTTCCAGTATCAGCTCAGACAATCCTTTGACCAGATTGCACCATATTATCAGAAGAAAAAATAAAATAACATTCATAAAAACACCTTCCATCACATATATTTGGATTATACCAAAATGGGGAGGTGTTTTTAAATTTATGAAAGAGGAAGAAATCTTAGGAATCCTTCCATTACATATCAGAACGATCATAAAGCAGGCAGACATCAACTGGGACGAACTTCAGGAAATTCGCCTGCGTATTCAAAAGCCAGTCATTTTAAAATACAACGTAAAAACCTGTTATCTATCCGAACAGGGAAAGATCACAACAAGAAAAGAACAATTACATATCGTAACCTCACAAGAGATCAGACAAGCCATGGAATATATCAGCAGCTATTCGATGTATGCTTATATCGAACAGTTAAAACAAGGATTTTTAACGATCCGAGGCGGACACCGAGTTGGTATCTGCGGAACCGTTGTCATGGATCATGATAATGTCAAAACGATCCGACATATTTCCGGATTAAATATCCGAGTCGCACATGAAGTGAAAGGATGTGCGGACACCTTATATTCACGTTGCACCAGAATGGGAAAACTCATTCCAACGCTGATCATCTCACCACCCGGCTGTGGAAAAACAACTCTGCTTCGGGATATGATCCGAAAAATCTCTGATGAAGGACAGACCGTCGGAGTTGTCGATGAACGAAGTGAGATCGGAGCATGCTACCAAGGCGTTGCCCAAAATGATCTCGGGATTCAGACAGATGTCATGGATGCATGTGAAAAAGGACAGGGCATGAATATGCTGATTCGATCCATGGCCCCCGATGTGATCGCTGTGGACGAGATCGGAAGCAAAGAAGATGTGGAAGCCTTATTTTTCTGTGCCTACCGTGGCTGCAGCATTCTTGCAACGGTCCATGGAAAGAACAAAGAATCGTTATCTAAGAATCCCTATATGCGGGAGATCATCAATAAAAAGATGTTTCAGCGCTACGTGATCTTAGAACAGCGAAACCAGCCAGGCTATATCGCACAGATCATGGATGAAAACGGGGTGGTCCTAAATTGATCAAGATATTAGGATCATTGATTGTGATCTTCGCAGGAATCGGATTTGGATTTCACAAAGCCGCAAAAGAACAAAAACGTCTGGAACAGGGAATTGCGATCAAACGAATGTTATACCTTCTGCAAGGAGAGATCCGCTATGGATTTACCCCACTTCCAGAAGCTGTTTTAAAAATATCGACAAAGACAGAGAAGGAATATCAGCCATTTCTAAAGAAGGTGGCAAAGCAGTTAGAGACACACAGTGAAGAATCTTTCGCTAAAATATGGCAGCAGACCGCTGATCAGAAATTAAAACAAGTGATCTATGAACCAAAGTTTTATGAAATCCTAAAAAACATGGGTGAAACGATCGGGTATCTTGACCAGCAGATGCAGGAGAAAACGATCCTGCTGACGATCGAACAACTCGATGACCAGATCTTCCTTATGAAAGATCAAGTAGTAAAGAACTGCAAGATGTATCGAAGTCTCGGTATATCACTAAGCGTTCTGATCGTGATCATCTTACTATAAAGCAACTAGCAGACATTTTTATGACAAGGAGGGGTTATGAGTGTCAATATCATTTTTCGGATCGCAGCTGTCGGAATTCTTGTAACGATCCTTGTGCAGGTCTTAAAACATTCCGGAAGAGACGAACAGGCATTTTTGATCACACTTGCCGGACTGATCCTTGTCCTTGGCTGGGTGATCCCGTATATCTATGATCTGTTTGAAAGCGTCCAGACACTTTTTACGATATCCTAGAGATTGGAGGCGGATACTAAGATGATAAAAGTCGCAGTCTTTGGGATCGTCGCAAGTCTGATCGCCATGAAGATCAAAACGATCCGTCCAGAGATCGCAGTCGTGATCGCAGTGATCTCAAGCATTCTTCTGGCAATGTATGGACTAAAACAAATGGAGAAAATACTAACCGTATTTGAGATGATCCGGTCCTATTCAAAAATCCCACAAAGTTACTTCCAGATCCTTTTAAAACTGATCGGTATCTCCTTTATCTGCGAGTTTGCATCCAACATCTGCAAAGACGCAGGACAGGCATCAATCGCAAAGCAGATCGAGTTTGCAGGGAAATTAGCAATCCTGATCGTTGGACTTCCAGTCTTTGAATCGCTGCTTGGAACGATCCAGAAACTACTAGGAAATGGCACATGAAACAAAGAATATTCCTGTTAGTTTTGCTATTTTTACTGATTCTTACAAGAACAAATGATATCGCAGCCAAAGAAACAAAACTAAACGAAGATATGTTTACCAATGTGGAAAACACTTTAAAAGACAAAGAGATCGATCTATCTTATACACAATTAGTAAAACAGCTGATCCACGGAAATGTAAAAGGTGTTCTGCATACGATCAAAGCCAAAATGAAAGAGGTCTTTTTAAACCGTATGTTGATCCAAAAATACCTGATCAGAGAAATCCTTCTGATCGCATTTACGGCAGCCATCTTTAAAAATCTGTCCGATTCCTTTTTTCAGCAAAGCACAGCCAATAGTGCATTTTATATCACTTATGTGATCTTATGCGGTGTCATGGTACATTCCTTTTTTTATTTAAACAAAACAGTGACGCAGCTTGTTACCTTAATGGCAGATTATATGAAAGGAATGATCATGGCATATTCACTGGCTGTTGTCTCAACTTCCGGGATCACGACATCAACGACAGTTTATGAATTTTATCTACTGCTGATCTATGCAATGACAACTCTTACAAATGTTGTTTTACTTCCGATGATCAAGATCTTATTTGTCTTAAAGATCATCAACCATATATCTAAAGAAGAACATTTTTCAAGACTATGCAAAACGCTCGAAGGTGTGATCAAGTTCCTACTCAAAGGATTCTTAAGTGTCTTGTTAGGAGTTCAGCTGATCCAGTCGATGATCCTTCCAGCCGTTGATTCCATGAAAAATACAGTTCTCCAAAAAGGAATGAGTGCCATTCCAGGAATCGGAGGTGGTTTGAATTCAGCGATGACTATGGTCATCGGTTCGGCAGTTGTGATCAAAAACAGCATCGGAGCGGTTGGAATCCTTGTACTGATCGTGATCATCGTCCCACCAGTCATAGAGATCACAGCAGTTGTTCTTACCTATCTACTGGCAGGGATCATGATTCAGCCCATATCCGACAAAAGGATCACCGGAGCGATGGATGCAGTTATTCAAAGCGGGAAATTAATGCTTTCGATGATCTTTACGATGGCACTGTTATTTATCCTGTCTGTGGCATTGATCGCATTCTCAACCAACGTTAATTATTATGCGGGGTAAGGGTTATGGATTATCTGAAAATGATCATATTTTTCCTGATCTTAACAACACTGATCGATCAGCTCTGCGACAAAAGCATCTACCGGCCATACCTTCGGCTAATGACAGGATTTATGCTCATCTCCTTGATGATGCAGCCAGTTTCCTATTATTTATCTAACGAAGATATCGTGACACAGGCAATCTCAACCTCAGTCAAAGGAGAAAATAACCCTGCATTTTTAGATGGAGCAAAAGAAGAAAAACAAAATCAGATCAAAGAACAGATCACAACGTTATTTTCACAGTACGATCTCAAAGTATTAGACGTTGATCCAAAGGTAAATGAAAAAGGAACTATCGAGAAGATCGACATCAAAACAGACAAGCTTCGTCATACAAAGAAACTAAAAACCGCAATTTCAAACTTCTATAATATGAAGGAATCTAATATAAATATAAGTGAGTAGAAGAAATATGATAGAGAGGGAAAAACTACAACATCTGATCGAAAATATCGGCATTCCAAAACTTTGCCTGATCTTACTTCTTGGCATCAGTCTGATCATCGTAAGCATCCCATCCGGGAAGACAAAGAAGAACACACAAAGTAGTGAAACCACAGCAAAAGAAGATTCTACCGATCTCTATGTGAAAAAGCAGGAGAGGCGATTGGTCAATGCATTAAAACATGTAGAAGGAGTCGGAAAAGTAAAAGTGATGATCACCGTTAATTCATCCAAAGAAGCCGTCGTAAATAAAGACAGTCCCTATGAACAAAACAGCAGTGAAAAAGAAAAAACGGTCAAAGAAGATGAACAGACCGTCTTAGTCGAAGAAGACGGAAAGAAAGTTCCATATGTGATCAAAGAAGTAGAACCAGTTGTCGAAGGAGTGGTCATTGTCGCCCAAGGCGGTGGGAATGATATTATAAAGAATCAGATCGTTGAAGCAGTTTCTGTGTTATTTCATATTTCATCTTATAAAGTGAAAGTCTTAAAAATGGAGGATTCCTAACAATGAAAAAAGTATTTCAGAAAAATCAGATGATCATCATGACTTTAGCGGTTGTGATCGCTGTTGCAGGGTATGTAAATTATAGTCAGAAATACGATCCGGCTGGGACGAAGAATAGCAAGACGAAGACAGTTTCAAAGAATGTGGCAAAAGAAAGTGCGGCAGCAGTAACCGATGATGTGACTGATGTTGGGGAAGCGGTGCTTACAAATGCACAGGTTAGTAATTATGTGGCGAAAGCAAAACTTGAGAGGGAGCAGACACATAGTAAGGCGAAGGATACACTGGAAGATATTATTAAGGATCAGACGGTGAAAGATAGTGTGAAACAGGATGCAGTAGATAAACTGGCAATGTTGTCAGAACAGATGGAGATGGAGACTGCAGCGGAAAATCTGTTGGGGGCTAAGGGATTTTTGAATAGTATTGTTACGATTACGAATGGGAAGGTGGATGTGTTGGTGAATAAGAAGGATCTGTCTAAGGTTGAGAGGAGTCAGATTGAGGATATTGTTGTTCGTAAGGTGGGGTGCCAGTTGGGGGATGTGGTGATTAGTAGTATTAAGACGGAGGAGTAGGTGGAAGAAATTAGTAACTTAATTGTAATATTGCATAGTAGAATTTGTAATTGACTTGTAGAAACTTAGGAATTCTATATTGGAAAGGAGAGCTTGAGGGGTTCTCCTTTTTTAGTATAAAAAATATTTAATAAACAAAAGAATATTTGGTTATTAAAAATCAAAATTGGTAATTGACAACCAAAATATACAGTGATATTATAATACTATGAAATTTGATTATAAATAACCAAAGGAGATGGATATGTTGAATATGACATTAAAAGAATTGAAGAATCAAGAATTAGAAAATGTAGAGAAAACTTGTTTTGATATTGAGTCTAGATTAAGAGGAACAAGCGAAATAAAATCAAAAAATGTATTTGCAACGGCATATTTAGCATATTTAGTTGCGGATAATGAATTGCAAAGTACAAAAGAACTTTCAAATTATATTGAAAATGAATTATCATTCGAGCAATCATTATTTTTGAAAGAATGTGTTGGAAATTTATGGTCTGTTGTAATTGAGATAGCACATGATTATACGGTGGAGAATCTTTTAGCAACTATTTTGTGGATGCCAATTTCAAATAGAAGATCAGAGCCTAATTCAGAAACTCCAGAAAGTATTGTGAATCTCGCAACACAGATTTTAAATATTAATAATGAAAAGGTAGCAGATTTTTGTTGTGGTGTAGGAAATTTCCTTATTAATGCAATAGAACAAGATAAGAATTCAAAGTATTATGGTATCGAAATAAATACTCATTACAAAGAAATATCAAATATAAGATTAAATCTTATTTCAGACTATACTGAAATTGAACAAGGTACAGTATTTGATTTAAATATGGATAAAAAATTTGACAAAATATTTTGTGATTATCCATGGAATATTTTGAAACATAATACAGGGATAAATAAAGAAAAATTACAGGAATTTGAATCAGTTGTTCCTGAAATAAAGAAAGTAACGAAATCGGATTGGTTATTCATTATGAATGTTGAAAGACATTTAAAAAGTAATGGCAAAGCTGTAGTAATAGCTACGAATGGAACAACATGGAATGGTGGAATTGATAAAAAAATCCGTGAAAGATTTTTAAAAATGGGATTGATTGAGGCTGTCATATCTTTACCAGCTAATTTATATTCTACAACAGCTATTCCGGTATCAATGATAGTATTAAGTAAAAGTAATAAAATGGTTAGAATGGTTGATGTAAGATCAATGGCTTCTGTAGGTAGACGCCAAAATGTATTATCTAATGAAACAATAGATCAAATTGTACATATGATGACAGAAGATACAGAAAATTCAAAATGTGTTACATTTGAAGAAATTGAAAAGGAAGATTTTGCGATTAACCCATCTCGATTTATATATACAGAGGCGGAAGTTGAAAATGGAATTCCTTTTGGAAATGTCATTACTAATATTACAAGAGGGGCGCAGGTGAAAGCTAGTATATTAGATGAAATGGTATCGGACAATCCTACAGATTATCAATATTTAATGTTGGCTAATATACAAAACGGAATTATTAATGATGATCTTCCATTTATTAAATCAATAGATAAAAAATTAGAGAAATACTGTGTTAAGAATAATAGCCTTGTTATTTCCAAGAATGGTACACCTGCTAAAGTTGCAGTTGTATCAGTCCCAGAAGAACGAAAAGTCTTAGCTAATGGAAATCTGTATGTAATCGAATTAGATGAAACAAAGGTCAATCCATATTTTGTTAAAGCATACTTAGAAAGTGAAAATGGTGGTATTGCATTGTCACGCATAATGGTGGGTGCGGTAATGCCTAATATTCCAGTGGATGGATTAAAGAAAATTATTATTCCGTGTCCTGAAAAAGATATACAAAATAAAATTGCTAAAAAATACCTAGCGAAAATAGATGAAATTAAAGTATTAAAATATAAATTATCAAAAGCAATTGCAGAAATGGAAACAATTTACGAGGAGGGATAATATGTCATTGACAATTGAAGAACTCTCCGAATTAGAAGATAAAATTATAGAAGAATTGCCATATAAGATTACAGCAGTTTTGTCAAAATTAAATCGAAGCGATCGACTAGAGGAATTTCTAGAAATGATTGATATGACAGAATTATTAGAAAAGAAACAAGATTTTTATTCTTATAAAGAGGGAAAAATAGTTGTTATTGGCGGTACAAAAGTAAAAGAGGAAGTTTTATTGGGAATTGCGAGTAAGCTTGGAATTGATAAAAATAGATTTGAATTTTATTTGGATTATAAACATATACAAAAATTTGATTTTAGAAAAATGCAATATGCACCACAGTATAGAATTATTTTATTTGGACCAGTGCCACATAGTGGATATGGAAAGGAAAATAGTGGAAGCATATTAGCGGAAGTGGAAAAATCTTCAATTTATCCGCGAGTGGAGAGGTTATTGAATGGAAATGAATTAAAAATTACTAAATCAAATTTTAAGGAAATGTTGGAAAGATTGATTGAGGAAGATTATATCTAATGATAAAAAGGGGAGAAATTATGAATCTTGAAAAAATATTAAGTATCATTAAGTTTATACAGAATGAAACACCAGAAAATCAAGAATTACTTGATAAAGCAATTGGAGCTATTAAAGATGTATTGCAAAGTGAACAAGCATTAGTAGATGAAAATGCTATGAATTTATTACGAGAAAGAGATTACGATAAGATGCAAAAATATATCGATATGTCAAAAACAATTGCATCGGTACAATTTTCTATAAAAGATATTTTTGAAGAAATTGGAGTTGATAAGCCTAAAGAGAAAAAAGTTGACTTACGAAAAAGTGCAGATAAAGAAATTCTAGAAGATGATATGGAATTTTTAGAAGATGATCAAAAAAGGATTAACTATGAGGAATATAGAGTTGATGAAACAGTAGCACATGATTTGATGACAGATTTTCGTTATACAAAACCAGCAGCGTTTTCGTTAGATGAAATTAGATATCCAGCAAGAATGTGGAAGCAAATGTTGGTAAAAATATGCGAAATATTATATCAGAAAAACAATAAGATTTTTGAAGAATTTTTGGAAGATAAGTTTATGCAAGGAAAAACTAGAAAATATTTTTCGAGAAATGAAGCAAGTCTGCGGAATCCAGAGAAAATAAAGGGAAGTAATATATTTGTAGAAACTAATTTGAGTGCAAATAGTACCAGAGATATGGTAATGAAAATGTTGGATAAATATAGAATACCGTATGCAGCATTTAAGATTTATCTTAGCAAGGATTTGAATCCATTACATAAAGAAGACATAAAGAATGATGATTTGGATGAAGATCAACAAGAATTCAAGGAAGAAAATTTGAATATGCAGGAAATATGTGAGGATTATGATTTTAAGACAGGAAAATGTTTGCAAGAAGAGTCTCCTTATTTTGCTATGGAATGTTGTTGCCGTAAAAGCTGTAAATATATTCAACATCATAAAAAAGAAGAATGTAAAAAACGTAGATACGAAAAAATATATGTATATCCTAAGGATTTGTTAAGAAAAAATGGATGCCCTGAATGTGGAGATACTCTGGAAAATAAAAAAATTCAAGTAAAATATGGTAATGATGAAGACGCAAAAATGATTAATTTAAATGCAGTATATTGTCAAAGATGCAATGAAATGTATATAACGGAAGGAACTTATAATACATTTATTTCTGATAAGGATAAGAATAAATTGGAAAGTGAGTTTATTTTAGATTTTTTTAGGTGAAACATTTAGAAAGATGATTATAGTGTTTCTTTTAAAAAGTCTAATCCTATTATTCTTGAGAAACTCACGATTATGTGATATTATAACGAATAATGACATGCAAAAAGCAAGGAGGATAATATGGCAGTAACTTATAAAAAATTATTTCACTTGCTAATAGATAAAGGGATTTCATCTACTAAACTTATTGATAAAGCTGGATTTAGTCCTAATATATTGACCAGATTAAGACGTGATCAGTATGTATCGTTAGAAAGTATAGAGAAAATTTGCCTTGCCTTAAATTGTAAGATAGACGATATTCTGGATTTTGTACCAGATGATAAGTCTTGTTAATTAAATTGGGAGGAATAACATGGAATTAGTTGACGTAAAGTTTAATGATGATGGCGATATTATTGATACATTGACAGGAAAAGTTTTAAAAGATACGCCAGAGGAAAGAGTGCGCCAGAGATTTATCAATATACTTCAATCGGATTATGGCTATCCTCGTACTATTATTGCACGGGAAGTTCCGGTGCAACAAGGTTCAAAAGTTCTCAGTTCTGATGATGGTGCTGAAATTCGAGCAGATATTGTAGTTTATACATCTAAAAAAGCTTGTCTCGAAAGAGACCAAGGAAATATACTATTTGTTGTCGAATGCAAAAAGCCTAATGCAACTGAAGGATATGCACAATTAGTATCATATATTTTTAATACGTCCGCTGTTGGTGGAGTATGGACAAATGGGACAGGAATTAGTGTATATAAGAAAAAGACAGGTAATGAAGTTGGATTAGAAGAAATTCTTTCACTCCCACGTTATAGAGAAAAATGGTCAGGTACTGATTCGATACCAAATAAAAGTGAGTTACCAAGACCGCATAATGTCCGTTTTCTTTTGTCTGCTTGCCATAACAAATTGTATGGTAGAGGAATGGAAAATGAAGATTTTGATCTTGCTATGGATATGGTAAGAATTCTTCTTGCGAAAATTCAAGATGAAACTACACCAGGTGAATTTCCTCGCTTTTGGATAACTGAAAGCGATTTTCAGACAGCAGAAGGAAGAAAACACGCTGCTACAGAAATTCAAACATTATTTAGAGAATATGCAGATCAGTTCCCTGATGTATTTGATCCTCATGAAAAAATTCAAGTTGGAGACGATTGCATAGCAGAGGCCGTTGGTGTTCTTAAAAACTGGAGTTTGGCAGCTAGAAACGATGATGCTGATGATTGGGATCTCATGGGAGAAACGTATGAACAATTTACACATATCAATCTTAAGAGACAACAAGGACAGTTTTTTACAAATCGTCTTGTAGTTGACATGATGGTAAAAATGTTGGATCCAGAGATAGGTGAACATACACTTGATCCAGCTGGGGGAAGCGGCGGATTTGCAACAGGAATATTTAGATATTTAAGAAGAAAAGTCCTCTCTAGAACGGCAGCAAATTCTCCAATAAGAGATCGTCAGTTGAATATTATCAAAGATAGTGTATATCTTGTCGAAATTGCATCTAGATTGGTTAAGATTGCAAAGTGTGCAATGTTACTTACTGGTGATGGACAGTCGGGCATGACACGTGGTAATTCTCTTGATTTGTATTCGAGATTAGATCCTTGGATTGTATCAAGATGTGCCAAAGGAAAAAGTAATGCACCAGCTGTAATTGCTACCAATCCTCCTTTTTCAGGACAAAAAGTAGAGTCTCAGATTTCTGATAAATCTATTTTGAAAAATTATGACTTCGGACATAGTTTTAAGAAAACTGATGAGGGCAACTTTGTTTTTTCTGGAGATGATTCAGATATTTTGCAGCATCAAGCACCAGAGCTTTTGTTTATTGAAAGATGTATTGATTGGTTAAAACCAGGCGGTCGAATGGGCATTGTTCTTCCTAAAGGTATATTGGATAATGTAAGTTATGAAGCTTATAGGGAGTGGATCTTAGATAAATGTGAACTTTCAGGTGTTGTTACACTTCATAAAGATACATTTCAACCAGACACAGGAGTAAGAACATGTATTCTCTTTTTGAGAAAACCTGATGAAGAAAAAATGCCTCGAGAAGATTATAATATTTTCATGGCGATGTCTCAAAGAATTGGTCAAGATTCTAAAGGTAATTCTGTGTTTGTTTTGGATGGAAATGGAAATAATACGGGTGTATTGAATCACGATCTTAATGAAATAGCAGATGCATATATTGATTTTGTGTCTGGTAATGAACATCAAAAATCAGAGTATATTTTTACAATCAAAAAAAGCGATATTAAAGATCATATTAATATTAATCCACAACATTATTCACCAAAGTTAAATGCAGCACTAGATAGTGTACTTGCTTTTGATAATAAGGAAAATTGGGCAACCACTACTGTAGGTCAGCTTGAGGCAGGAATTAAAATTTATATTGGTCCACGTTGGAATTCTGCTAGTATTAAGGTTGATAATCCGACAGATACATCAACATTGATTCCGTATCTTACAGCTAATGCAGCATTAGAACTTAGACGATTTACAATAAAATGGTTAGATGCGAACCGTGCTGACCAAAAACAAAAATCATGTATTGGCAAGTTAAAAATTCAAGAAGGGGATATTTTGATATCACGTTCAGGAACAATTGGCAAAGTAACTTATGCGACAAAGGATTTAGCTGAGAATTATATTGTCAGTGATGATCTTGTTCGAATCCGTGTTAAGGATGCAAATCTTCGAGCATACTTACTTGCTTATTTTACTTCGTCTACCGCATTATCACTTATGTTGTTAGATGAATATGGTTCTGTGCAACAACATCTGCAGCCTCGACATATTCAAGAAATGTTGATTCCAGTTCCGGATGATTGGAGCTTGGCTAAAAATATGATTGATTCTGGAAATATGTTTATGAAAGCAATGGAGAATATGTCGATAGCTGACAAGAAGATAAGAACACAGGGATTCGATGTTTTAATGGAAGAAAATAATAAGTAAATTCAAAAGCTGACTATAATGGAGCATAACTTAAGTCTCACAGATATTAAGGAATTATCTAAGATTTCTTGAAAACATAAAATAAAAAACTTAAGTAAATCAAGTACCTGCGATATTTATGAATTGAGTAAGTTTTGTGGATGCAAAAACAGCTTTATATTACAAGGGAAAAAGATAGTTATTTTGCAGAAATTGAATAGACATTACTATTTAAGAGCATATTGGAATAGGCAGTCCGATATGCTCTTAAATTATTGAAAATAAATAAAAACATGATATAATTATTAGTATAATTAATTATATTCAATAAAATAAATTGAATGCGAACAAAATATATTTTATAAATATTAAGTATAGTAATTGAATAAGGAGAAGTATGTATTTAAAAAGATTAGATATTAAAAATTTTAGAGTTTTCGATGAAGATGGAGTTACATTGGAATTTAATCAAGGTGTAAATGCAATTATTGGAGAAAATAATTCCGGTAAATCTTCAGTGATAGATGCAATTAGAATTGCTTATTCTACGCTAACATATAGAAAAGATATATTTTTTTCAAAATCAGATTTGCATATTAGCGAGGATGGAACAGTGGCTGATTATGCACAATTTGATGTATATTTAGAAGAAGTTCCTAAAAGATTGATTGAAATTTGGAATCCGCAGAGTGAGAGTGGAGAAGGCGGAGATTTTCATATAAAATTTGAAAAATATATTGCACCTAACGGAACAGAAAAAATTCGTTCTGTTTATTGGGGATTTGGTGTAGAAGGAAACTCTTTAACTTCAGATACATTTGAGGCTATGGATGTAGTTTTTCTTGGTGCATTGAGAGATTCAGAAAGTGAGATGAAGCCTTCTAAAAATAGTAAATTGGCACAATTACTTAGAAATATGGTTCCAGAAGAAGAAACTAGGAAAGAGTTGGTAGAGATTTTAGAAGATGCTAATAACAGTCTTTTAAAAAAAGAGCAATTGAAGAAAACAAAAACTACTATAAATAAAAACCTTGCGAAAATTGAACAAGAATTTTTAAATCAACAGATAGATATTGGACTAATAGAGCCAAGATTTGATTCAATCGCTTCTTCCTTACGTGCGTGGGTTAAACCAAAGTGGTTATTGATAAATAAAATGGATTCTGTATATGAAAAGGCAAAGGAATATTATAAAAGTCATAAGGACATGAAAAAAATACAAGAAGATGTTAAGGGAATATACTTTGAGATTTCCATTTTAGAAGATGAGGATCTTGATTCGGAAGTAAGTAGCAGGATAAAAGAAATTGCAAATGCTTCTTTTGAATTGTATCAAAATGGATTGGGATATAATAATTTATTATTTATGTCAGCAGTACTTGGAGATATGGCAATTAAAAAGGGCGGAGTTTATCAAAATCTTTTGTTAGTGGAAGAACCGGAAGCTCATTTGCATCCACAGTTACAAGAGTTAGTTCATAGTTTTTTAGAAGATGCAAATAGAAATGACAGGAATATCCAGATTATTTATACATCCCATTCTCCAACATTAGCAGCTAAAATTGATATAGAAAATATTAATTTGATATATGAATATGGACATAAAAAACATTGTTTGCCGTTTTCAGAAGCAAAATTAACGGAAGATAATAAAAAATATTTACAGAGATATTTGGATGTTACAAAGTCTCAAATGTTTTTTGCACGTGGAATTTTATTTGTAGAAGGAATTAGTGAAGCAATTTTAATTCCAGCAATGGCAGAAGCAATAGATAGACCGTTAGAAAAATATGCAGTAGAGTTAGTTAATGTAGATAGTGTTGCATTTCAGCCGTTTGTCAATCTCTTTTCATCAGAACAAGTAAAAACTTGTTTTAAAAAAGTTTCTATTGTTACAGATGATGATAGATGTACAAAAAAGAATGAAGAAGATTATATTAGTAAAGATTATGATTATGCAGATGTCAATTCAGATATTGTTACAAATTTACAAATGGGACAACCATCAGACAGATATAATGATTTAGAAACATCGTGTTCAGAAGCAGGAATTAATATATTTCCAGCTGTTAAAACACTAGAGTATGCATTGTGTTGTCACGAAAATAATATTTATTATATGGTAGAAGCTGTAAAAACTTGCTATGTAAAGCTAGGACTAAAATTAGAAAAGAAGATTGAATCTTTATCTAGTTTAAATGAAAAAGCAACGTGTGTGTGGTTGTTTATAAGAACTCGTGATAAATGTAAAGGTGCAATTGCACAGTATATAAGTCAAGTTATTAGTGAACAGAAAGAAAAAAGAGATAAAGAAGAAAAAATTGAAAAAGAGTTTATTATTCCAGAGTATTTAAAAAATGCAATTTATAGTGTGACGGAGAATTAGCTATGAAAGAAGAAATGACAAAAGAACAAAAAGAATTCTTAGCTGCCGAAGGAAAAGTTGTTATAAAAGCATGCCCAGGAAGCGGAAAAACATATACAGTTGCACATAAATTATTGTCTTATATAGAAGATTGGAAAGACTATCATAGTGGCGTGGCAGTATTATCATTTACAAATGTAGCAAGCAATGAGATACAAGAAAAAGCACAATCAATTCATGGTAGTTTGGGTGAATTAGGATATCCGCATTTCATAGGAACAGTAGATAGTTTTATTGATGAGTTTATTGTATTACGATATGGACATCTTGAAATGGTTGGCAATGTGCGCCCAAGGATTGCAATGACTGATACATTGAAAAAAACGTATAAATTTTGGCGAAGAGAATGTCATAGTAAAGGTTGTGTAGATAATATAGAACAATTTTATTATGGTATTGATAAGCAATTTTATAAGGGAAAAGAATTGGTTAAATGTGATAAAAGAAAGGCGCCAATGTTACCATGTAAGCAATATAAGAAAATGCTATTAGACAGTGGAATTATTTTCCAAAATGAAACAGCATTATTTGCTTATCAATTGTTAAAAAAATATCCTACAATTGCAACAGCTATAGCAGAAAGATTTCCAATAATTATTATTGATGAGGCACAGGATACATCAGTAAATCAAATGGCAGTATTTGATTTATTAGGTGAATCAGGAATGGAATCAACTGGCGATGATGGATAACCGCCGGCTGATGGTGACGGGCTTCTACCAACCC
>ENA-OPBX01000426-OPBX01000426.1-human-gut-metagenome-genome-assembly--contig:-NODE-426-length-30850-cov-3.709985_pt1 | contig 30850 bp, 20 predicted proteins | sample MGYA00241075_ERZ501466 | MGnify/ENA primary metagenome ERZ501466 (study PRJEB25962, sample SAMEA2042633) | human gut metagenome | biome: human gut; feature: human-associated habitat; material: faeces...
GGCACGTACTATCTCTATGACGGCATTTCCTGCAAAAATGGTCGTTATCGTATCACCACAAAGCCAGAGTTCTGCGGAAAAGCACCGGTGGGACGATTTGTGACCGGTTATGTTTCTTGGGATAATTTCGGGGTGATTGGATGAATGCAGAACAAAAAGACCAGATCCGGCAGCTGCACAGCAGCGGTCTGGGTTACAAGAAAATCGCAGCCCAATTAGGGCTGTCCGTCAACACTGTGGCTTCTTTCTGCAAACGGCAGAGAGGAAGCGAATCCTGCCCACACTGTCCGCAGTGTGGGCGTTCTGTTGTGCAGACACCACACCGAAAACCGAAACGATTCTGTTCCACACAATGCCACAACACTTGGTGGAATCACCATGCTGTATCGAAGAACGGCAAATTACAGCAGCTCTGCCCTATCTGCAAAGAGCCGTTTTTCGCCTATCCCAGTTCGCACCGAAAATATTGTTCCCGTCTTTGCTATGGGAAGTACAGAAAGGAAATGGCTCATGGAAAAAGAACATTACCATAAAATCATTACGTATCAAACCACAGTTTCGATTTTGAAAAGCTGGATGCATGCTGGATTGGTCACGCCGGAGGAATTTCAAAAAATCAACACCATAATTGCCGAACGTTCCGGCATATCTTTGTGCAGTATATTCCTTGACTCCTGCCCGATCGTACGGTAATATGTCATCGGAAAGGGGGAGATTATCACGGCACGAGTGATACAAAAAGTTGCATTTCCACAGAAAAAGCCGTTCCTGTTGAAACGGACGGCAGCCTATGCCAGAGTGTCCAGCGGAAAGGATGCCATGCTCCATTCTCTGTCGGCACAGGTCAGTTATTACAATCAGCTGATCCAGAGCAATCCGGAGTGGCTGTTCTGCGGTGTTTATGCAGATGAAGCATTGACGGGAACAAAGGAAAATCGTGCAGAATTTCAAAAGCTGCTGAACCGATTCCGGCGGGGAGAAATTGACTTGATTCTGACAAAGTCCATTTCCCGTTTTGCACGAAACACGGTCACCCTGCTGGAAACGGTACGGGAACTGAAAACACTGGGCGTTGATGTCTATTTCGAGGAACAGCGGATTCATTCCATGAGTTCAGACGGCGAGCTGATGCTTTCCATTCTGGCATCTTACGCACAGGAGGAAAGCTATTCTGCCAGCGAGAACAAAAAATGGCAGATGCGAAAGGACTTTGAACAGGGAAAAGTCGGGAGTATGCGAATGCTGGGATATCGGCGAACCAAGTCCGGAAAACTGGAAATCGTACCGGAGGAGGCAGAAATCGTCAGAATGATTTTTCTATATTATCTGTCTGGTATGGGTAAGCTGGCAATTGCCAAGAAACTGAATGAACAGCAGATATGCACGGTGCGTGGCTGTGCATGGACGACAGAGGACGTAAGGCGAACACTCCGCAATGAAAAGTACACCGGAAATTTGCTGCTGCAAAAAAGTTTTCGGGAAAATCACATTACCAAGAAAAAGGTGGCTAACATCGGACAGCTTCCGCAGTATTTTGTTGCCGGTTCGCATGAAGCCATCATTTCGCAGGAACAGTTTGATGCGGTGCAGAAACAAATGGCGGAACGACAGAAAAAATATGCCGGTTCCTGTACCACAAACCGATATCCATTTACGCAGAAAATACGGTGTGCCTGCTGCGGCAAATATTACCGCAGAAAAACGACAGTGACCGGTGTGGTCTGGATTTGTTCCACTTACAACACCAAAGGGAAAAAATACTGTCCAACAGCAAAACAAATTCCGGAAAATACGCTGCTCTCTGCCTGCTGTGATGTTTTGGAAATATCGGAATTTGATGCGGAACAATTTGCGGAACGAATTGAACAGATTCAGATTCCTGCACCCAATGAACTGCAATTCTGCTTTTCGGACGGAACGGAACAAACCGTATCTTGGAAAGACCGTTCCCGTTCGGAAAGCTGGACGGCGGAAATGCGAGAGAAAGCGAGGCAGAAAAAATGGCGACAGTCCTAAAAATACCGGCAAAGTTTCATCCCATAACGCATTTGCTGGAAACCAAGGTGCAGAAACGCAGAGTGGCAGCCTATGCCAGAGTTTCCACGGATTCCGAGGAACAGCAGACTTCCTACGCTGCACAGGTAGATCGATACACCAAGTACATTCAGGAACGGGAAGACTGGGAGTTTGTTGCAGTCTATACCGATGAGGGCATTTCTGCCCTGAATACCAAACATCGGGACGGCTTTAATCGCATGGTGGCAGATGCTCTGGACGGCAAAATCGATTTGATTGTCACCAAGTCGGTCAGCCGGTTTGCACGAAACACTGTAGATTCTTTGACGACTGTGCGAAAGCTGAAAGAAAAAGGCGTGGAGGTGTTTTTCGAGAAAGAAAACATCTACACGTTGGATTCCAAGGGCGAGCTGCTGATTACCATCATGTCCAGTCTGGCACAGGAGGAGAGCCGTTCTATTTCGGAGAATGTAACTTGGGGACAGCGAAAGCGAATGGCGGACGGCAAGGTCAGCCTGCCGTACAAGCATTTTCTGGGCTATCGAAAAGGAGCAGATGGCTTGCCGGAAATTGTGCCGGAGGAGGCAGAGATTGTTCGGAACATCTATCGTTGGTTTATGGAGGGGAAAACGCCGACTGGCATTGCGAGAACATTGACAGAACAAGGTGTTCCGACACCTGCCGGCAAGGAGCAATGGTGTTCCAGCACAGTGAAAAGCATTCTGACCAATGAAAAATACAAGGGCTCTGCTCTATTGCAAAAGAGATTTACGGTGGATTTCCTCACGAAAAAATCTAAGGTGAATGAGGGTGAAGTGCCCCAATACTACATTGAGGAAAGTCACCCTGCCATCATAGTGCCGGAGGAATTTGAACTGGTACAGGCAGAATTGCTGCGGAGGCAAAATCTACGGCGGCAGTACAATGGAAAGAGCGTATTTGCTGCCCGGCTTGTCTGCGGTGACTGTGGAAATTTCTTCGGAGCAAAGATCTGGCATTCCAACAGCAAATACCGGCAGGTGATCTGGCAGTGCAATCATAAATTCCAAGGGGTGTGCAAATGCCGGACACCCCATTTGCAGGAGAGCGTCATACAGCAGCGGTTTCAGGCAGCCGTTCAGGAATTGCTGCAAAAGCGGAAAGCAGTTCTGGAAAACTGTCAGGTAATGCTGGAACTGCTCACAGACTGTACGGATTTGGAGTATCAATTGCAGGAACTGGAAACGCAGAAAATGCGGATTTCAGAACAGGTGCAGGGATATGTTCGGGAGAACAGTGAAATCGTGCAGGATCAGGAAAAGTATGAGGAACGGTATCAGGCACTGGTGGGACAATACGAACCGCTGCAGAAACAAGAAACCGCCCTGCAGGAACAGCGAGCAGAGCGGTTGGCAAAACGAGAACAGATTCAGGGCTTTCAAAGAGCATTGAACGGACAAGATGGGATGCTGCCGGAATTTGACACGCAGTTGTGGCTGGCTGCTGTAGAAAAAGCAGTGGTGCATCGAGATGGAAAAATCGTGTTTGTTTTAAAAGATGGGACGGAGTTGGTGCAGAAAATTTGAGGGGGTGGGGTGCAGAACGCACTCCCTTTGCTTTTCGGGTGTGCATTGTATCATTTGTGACGTGCGTTTCCAGGAACAGTTATCTGAAAGATAACTGCGAGCAGGAAAAGCACGTAGTTTCGGTACTTTATCGAGGCTGCGTGCTTTTTTATTGGTGTTTTCGCATTATATGAAATGGTTCATTTTTCGAAAAAAATTGAATTTGACCCCAATTTGACCCCAAAACATCAAAAAAAGAATACAGCAAAGAAAATCTTCTCTTTTTTATTGAGTTTTCAATTTAAATGTGGTATAATATAGATAATAAAATTATATTTTTCACGGAAGGAAAAATCATATGTCACAGCCTTATAATATGCCGATATCAGATTTACTTTGTAAATACTATAATCAGTTAAAGCGAAATAAAGATGGTACAATTGTTTATGATAAACAATTTAAAGAAGTGACAGAAAACCTTTTGGATCTTGAATGCTTAGATTCTTCGTTATACAGCACTTATGATGCATTCTTTCATGCAGTAACAAATAGTTCTGTTTTGTATGACAAACAGCAGAAAGTTTCTGAAAACGCAGATACAATAAAACCAGTTGGGATAGAAGATATTTTGAGCATAGCAAGAAGCATAAGAGAAGGATTGATCAATACACCGAAAATTATAAACGCTCCTAATAGCATGACATATAGAATTTCAGAAGGCAGTAAATCTAAATACAAATATGTGAATGATGTGCTTACAGATGAAATCTGGAAATATTGGAGGCCAGGAGAACAGATATTCATTTCGGCTGGTACAGGAAGAGGAAAAAATACTTTTATCAAAAAAGAACTGTTAAAAAGTTGCGGCAGTCAAAAAGTTGTTATCTTTGAAAACAGACAATCCCTGATGCAGCAACAAATTATTGATGTGATCTCTGAAATTGATCCGGAGATTTTGAAATATCAGGATCTTTCAGAAGAGAATATGGTAATATTCGGTTCTTATAGAAACATCATGATGATCTCTTACCAATGTGCCGCTTTGAAGTGTCTTTATCCAGATACAAATTTTCTGGATTTTTTCTCACATGCAAGATATCTTATATTCGATGAAGCACATTACATATTGGATGATGCTCCATACAATAAGGGCATCAGCTTTTTTGTACAAACATTTTTGGAAAACCAATTTCCTGCTGCAACCAAGATATTTATGTCTGGTACAATGGAAGAGGTTTATGAATATGTCCAGCTGTTGAATGCCTTCCCAGAAGAACCGATAGATATAATCGAAGAAAAGAAACTTCTGGATGAAAAAGGCAGTAATAATAATCCTCATAAATTAATAAGAGATCTACAGCATTGCCAAAGCCCAAATTCCATACTCTCACTGCCGACAGATTACTCATATATTGAACCATATCAATACAAGAAAACAGAGGATATCTGTACAGAAATTTCCAAGTCGCCATCGTATGAAAAGTGGTTAATTTTTGTGAAATCCATTGAAGATGGTGCAAAGTTAAAAGGAAAATTAGATGTAGTTTGTAATGGTTCTGTATGCTTTTTAAGTTCTGAAAACAAGAAAAAAGATGAAAATGCAGAGATTTACAATCGACTCATACTGGAATGCAAATTTGATTGTCGGGTACTGATTGCAACAACTGTTATCTACAATGGAATCAATATAAAAGATGACGCTGTAAAACATATTGTCCTTCCATTTACTTCGATGTCTGTAACAAAACAATTATTGGGCAGAAAGAGAATGACTGAAAATGAAACAGTCAAGACCTATTTTCCTGACATTACTTATGATGATGCAAAAAGGCGATACCGTGACTGTATAAGAGATTGCATGGATCTTATCAGTCTCAGTCAGAATTTACAATATTGTGCTTTATGCCAACTGAATGGGCTTGCCAATACTGCACCGTCAAAATACTATTATTTAGTGCCCCAGCAAGTAGCCATCCAAAATACTTTTTCGACAATGATGATGGCAATTCCAAATAGTCCTGCGATTTACAAACTGTATTATGATACCTGCTTTTACATTTTTGTACTTCAGAGGTTGAAAACAGGACAGTCTGATTTTGTAAAAATCCTTCTTACACACCTCGATATTGCAGAAAAATATGATGATGTAACTGATATTACTTTAGAAATATCAGATGAAAAAATGCAGGGAAATCAGGCAGCGTTTGCTGCGTATCTTGAAAGCCTCTTGGGGAATGATATTATTTCACCAGACGAAAATGGTTCTTTTGATAAATTTCTTGAACTAAAACAAAAAATTAATGAGACATATAAAATTTTTCATCATGGAAAAGCACTCGATACGCAATGGAAAAATAAAGAGAGATTCTTTTCAGGAGAAAAAATACAGATGTTTTTTTCAGAGCTTGATCTCCCATATGAAATTGAAAGCACAAGTTCTAAAGGGAGCAGAATCACCAAAGTAACTAGAAAACAGTTGCAATGAAAAAATAGAACGATGCAAATTCAGACTATGGGGAAAATTTGTAAATTTGATTTTTACAAGCTGAAAAAAGGCTATATTACGCTGCTTTTTTGAAAAATGAAAATTATCTTGTCAATGGAAAATCAAAGATGTAAAAAAGAAAGGAGAGCATGAAAGCTCTCCTTTTTGTGGCTATATGGTAATCATTACTACAAACTCACTCTGCTGCAAAACAATTTCGTTCACTGGTGTGGGTGTAGGTGGATACATGGTAACTAATTTCTGAGCAATGGTATTTTTTAGGCACTGAATACCATATTGCAGGTCGCTTGCTTCAATACTCATATCATCAAAATCAATCGGATTCAGTAGAAAGCCATTCAGCATCGGTGTTACTACAATTGCATAGGACTGTGTCTGCGACATATTGGGCAAAGTGAAGAACTCCTCCATCACCTTCATTTCTTCCTGCTTCTGGCTATCCAGAACATGAGTATAAGTATCCAATGTAAACGAAACAGAGTAATGTCCAAGCAGGATCGAAGTCGTTTTTGCATCCATCCCCTGCTCCATTGCTCTGGTTGCAAAAGTATGTCTGAGAGCATGAAAGGTATAATGCCCAAGACCAGAAGCTTTCAAAATCTCGTCATAGAAATCTTTGAATGTCCTGGGTTCCAAATATCCGCCCAATAGGTTTGTCACCAGAAAACCAGAATCCTGATAAGCTGCACCAGCTGTCATGGCATCGTTCTGCTGAACCATTTTCCATTGCTGCAACTCACTTGCAATATTGGGAATCAATGGAATCGAGCGAATAGAGTTTTTTGTTTTTGGCTCCTGAATCACGATTTCTGTCGAGTTGCCCACACCATTGTAATCTACTTTAGGCAAACGATTCAGTGTGCGACGAATAGACAGCATTCTCTTACCGAAATCAACGTCTTCCCAACGAAGACCAAGCAGTTCCCCCAGACGAATCCCTGTTGCAAGCGTCAGGCGAATGAAAACACCGTACCGGTATTTGTAGCTGGTATAGATAAGCTTTTGCTGCTCTTCACGAGTGAGAATTTCAACTTGTGGCTTTTCATTGCGTGGCAGACTAACCGCATCACAGGGATTGAAATCAATATAATGCTCCAACACTGCCTGATTCATCGCTTTGTGCAAACATCGATGAAGGTTCAGGATGGTTTTTGGAGAAAGTCCCTGCGTATTCTGCTTATAGTTATAGAAGTCCTGCAACAGCTTTGTGGTAAGATCTTTCAGCTTGAGCGTAGGAAATGCTGGTGCAAGGTGATTTTCAATGTATCCTCGATAACTAACATAAGTAGACTGCTTGACTTTGTTTTTCATGTAGGTCTCCAGCCAAAGCCGCAGCCAATCAAGAAAAGTGGTGGATGTTGGATCAACATGTTTCTGAAAGTGGATTTTGTACTCCTCTTCGTGCAGCTTTTGAATCGCATCTGCTTTGGTTTTAGTATAGTAAGAGATGCGTTTCGGCTTCCCTGTTTCAAAATCGTAGCCTGCTGTGACACGGATCTCAAATCTGCTGTCTGCTCGTTCTCGTATGCTGCCTTCGTTGTGGTTTCTTTTTTTGCGTTCCATATCGGATCCCTCCTGTATTGTTTTATGGTGTTGTTGCATATCTGATTAAAATGGATTATTTTGTCTGAGTCGATAGTAGGAAGAACGAGAGATATTAAGTATCTGTATCGATCTGTCTGACAATAGAATCTCAGTTGTACACTTTTGCAATTGTCAGATGACCAAATCTGACATTTATCCACAATGATATTGTCCCTACTAACACCCTAACTTTTTGACACAGGTTTTTGATAAAAAATGACCGTCCCAGAAAGTACACTTTCTGAGACAGCCAAAACATTTAGAAAATTGCTGGATTGCTTTCTTGACACTGGATTGCACAAATTGTATCATAAAGAAAAGTCGTATCGCACAGCATCTCCTCAATCTCATCGGCAGAGTAGCCATAGTCCAACAGCAAGAGAACATCCTCTTCTGAAACGCCATAGCATCCGCACATTTCCAACAACAATTCTTCCTGCTGCGTGTAATCATCTTCCCAATCATAATCAGAATACTGCCACACAACATTGCTGAAATCATTCTGCATCGCAAACGAAAATTCTGAGAGTTCCCCATTCTTGTTGATACGAATCATATCCCCTTCTTTCAGAGATATTTGCTCATACTTCAATTTTAACAAGCCAACTTTCCAAAGTGCCCTCGTTAAAATGGATTCTGTAGAGGCATAGACGTACAATCCAAGTCCTACAAAGTGGAGCAGGCACATTGGATTGCTGCCCTTGACAATGTAAAGCGTGTTGTTCTCATCCAAAACAGTAAAACAAAAACTCCCCTGCACCGATTCCGCCATGTTTTTGAGTGCATCAAAGTTCAGTTTTCCCTGCTGTTCAATCAGCTGAACGGCAACATAAGAATCTGTCTCTATTTTTGTTTTTGGCAAATGCTTTTCCGCTCTGAGTTCCTTATCGTTGTATAGCACACCGTTATGAGCAAAGGCAAAATTCTTATCAGCATGACCATAAAATGGATGATTGTTGTAATTGAACTTCTCATTACCTTGTGTTGTCATTCTTGTGTGTCCCATAACGGCTCTCGTTCCATTGGGTGTGTTAAATCTCAGCTTATGAGCAGGTTTCGGTCTTTTGTAAATAGTAACTTTTCCATTCTTCACATAGGCAATGCCGGATGCATCTGTCCCCCGCTCTTCTGCTGCATTTGCTAATACCTGCGTCAACTTTTTCAACAACTTATTTGATACAATTTCCTTGTAGTCCAGCCATCCAAATAATGCACACATCTTACATTTCCTCCTCTGCACGAACTTCTTCATTTACATAAAGCTGACGTTCCTTCAAATACTGAATCAGCTCCGGCTCTGTAATATCAGCCACAAAATCTGACCAGGACAGCTTTGCAATACTTTCATCGGTGTTGTACATGGCCACATCACAGATACGATTGACCAGCTGAATGGTGGCAATAAATGTGTTGTACTTCAATGTACCACGAAACATACGAAACTCTACCGTATGATAATTGCAGAGATTCACAGCAGCATAACGACCGTTTCCACCTTTCTTCGCCTTGTCCATAATTGCTTTCGGTGTGTGTTCGTAGCCATAGCGAGCAGCCCAGCGGTTCATAGAATATTCGGAACGTCTTGAAAATTTCAGCAGTTCATTCCAGTGATGTTCCACGAAGTACAAGATTCTGGAGATCACCTCATCCTGTCCTTCTTGGTTGGCAGAGAATGCAGTTCGATTCACATGGAGATGCAAACCACAAGTGCTTGTCTGATGCGAACGATAGCCCTGGCGAACAGCACAGTGCAGAATATCTTCCCATGGAAATTCATTGCAATGGTAATCCAGCGTGCACGGATGCGAAACTAATTCCATTCCATCATCCAAAGAACCATCTGTTTTGATGTAGAGCAAATCCTCATGGATATTTGCAACATCCAGCAGTTCTTCTGCATAATCATCGTCTTTGCCTGCTTCATCAATTTCCAGTTCGATGCCGAAGTAACGGTTCCCATCGCCGTAGAAAATCGGGTTCGGCTTATAGCTGTATTCATGAATCAAGTCAGAGTCTTCCCGTTCTTCCTCATAGCAATCTCGGCAATATGCATCACCGTTCGAGTAGTATGCTTCATCCTCATAAAGCAAGGCATCGCAGCAGCTGCATCTGGTATAGTGCTCTTCATAGCAATCTGTGCAGATAGTGGTATTTTCATCGCTATATGCATTATCTCGCCAGATTCGAGAACCGCAGCAATCACAGATTGTCGTGTGTTCTTCCAGGCAATCCGAACAGATGATGCGACCGTCCCATTCTGTATAGTCATCATCATCAATGATGTAATTGCAGCACTCGCAAATTAAAACTTCTTCCTGCTCCATTGTGTTTGTTTTTTCCTTGTTCATTTCAAGTTCCTCCATAAAATGAAAATTGCCCTACCGATTTCTCGGTAGGGCTTTGTGTTTGGGTTAATATTCCTCTGCTAAAAGTATCACTTTCACCTCCTATTATGTTCCTATGTTCCGCTGAAAGCGGCTTCCCATCTATGTGACCGGCATCATCGTATGATCAGTACCTGGCATAGATTCACTATTATGATATACAATTGAAAAATGAGAATATGACAAATTTTCTTGAAAGAGCAGGCGGTTTATGGTATAATGAAAATAGATTCAAAGTATTGGAGGAAGAACGATGCGTGCAAAAAGAACACATGTACTGATTATGGAATCGAACAAATCAGAACAACCAGATTCAAATCATGATAAATTATTTATAGATGTATCTAAACAAAGTGATGAATTATTTCAATATCAGGGAAATACATCTTCGGATGATCAATATAAAAATCAGCAACTTGACACAGAAACGGTTTCCCAGCAAGGTTTATATAGTGTGCCGTCAGCAGATATGGAACAGACTTTTCAAACTGGGATGCCACCAGCGATACCAACATCAACTACAATTCCACAGCAAAATTTATATAATATGCCGCAACAATATTCATTCAACAACGCATTTCAAACTGTGTTACCGCCTCAAAATATGGTACAACCAGCAATATCAAATTCCAATACGCTGCAGCAGCGTGGAGAACAGAAACAAACTTATCATCATACCTATTGTCCAGTAATCATGGAAGATTTCAATGCGTGTGTGACATATGTTGCTCAAGTAAATTCCAGTGCAGACAGCCGCTTTTCTATGAGCAGAGAAACACTTTCTTCTATGATCTACAAACATGAATTGAAAACTAACACAACTGAAATTGCTCATTTGTGCATCTATGCAACACAGGATTATGGTACAAAATACAAAGTGGACATAGAATATATGGATGCAGAATACTACAGACAGTATCAAACCGTATTTTTAGATAAGAAAGATTGTACCCAGGGACGGATTGTGCAAATTCTCAAAGAAAATGGAATTTGTTGTTTTAATACCAGTCTTTCTCAAAAGAAAATCAGTGACTATCTGTATGTCAGAATTCAGGAAAAGCTACAAAATGAGAAACATGAACTGCCCACACACAGTGGATTTCAGGAAATAGACGGCAACTATTGTTTTGTGACCAGTGAGTTTTTCAATAAAAAGGAACTTCCAAGAATCACGGAGAAAACCTTTCTGGTTTCCAATCAACTGTATTCAGAAACCGCAGAACTTCAATTTTACCAACTTGCACAACAGCATTCTTCTGTAAAACAGTTTTTGCTTTTGAATATGCTGCGAATCATTGGACTATTGTCAACACCATGGATAGAATGTGGAATCCGATGGAACAGAGTCGTATTTCTCTGCGGTTCCGGAGAGAAGCTATCCAGATACCTTCAAATTTATGAAAGAGATCGTGAAATTCAAAGACCGCATTCTGTGAACGTCAAAAAGGAAATGCTGGAGTCCTATTTTAAGGAGGAAAAGGATACTGTCGTTATGTTAGAAGATTCCGCTCTTGCTTCGGATTATTTGAAGAAAAACGGAGTGAATGCAGTTACCTATCTGAGCAATAAAGCATTTGACCATATAAACAGCTGCTCTATGGATTACAACTATCTGACTGTGGTATTTTCGGAACGACTCGGGCAGATGATGCCCCATGAAAAAGGTCTGGTGTTGCCTTATCAGAATTTTTCTGCATATCCGGAAATTTCATGGAACGAATTATTTCCGGTGCTGTACTATTTAGACAAGAAAATTGTCGAATACGTTTGCAGTGACATTCAGGATTATCGGCAGTCTGTCCGTTCACGCAACGAAAACTATGCTGCTTTTGCAAAAAACAATTCTGTTGATGGCAATGTTTTTTCCTGCCTAATGATGGCATACGATGAAATTGTCAAGCAGTATCGAAGTGTAGAACAATTGGTACCCCGTGAGGAAATGCAGGAATATCTGTTTACAATGATTCAAAAATCTGAGCGTTCGTATAACGGCGGAAGCATCGTAGAAGAATTTCAGGAAAAACTCAATACAATGCTTTTAAACCAAGAATTGGAATTGGTTGAAAACTCCTGCCTAAACCAGTGTTATGGAACATCCGGAACAGTTCCGATTTTGTATCATGATGGAAACTGGCTATATTTCCCGTCAGAGACCTTTGAATATCTGGCTTCCAAAATAACCCTTGCCAATTGTGTGGGAAATGTGCGAAAAGCACTGAAGGAAAAAGGCTGGCTGCGGATGTCGGAAACTATGACTTACAAGGCAACGCTATATGATACCCGATACAATGGAAAAATTAATGTGACTGCTGTTAGCGATAAAATTCTTTCAGATAAGGCAGCTAAAATGCAGCTGGGTGGAATGTTTAACTTCACACCATATAGTGCGGATGATGCAGGAAAACGAATCCTGTTGGGAAAAGACGAGAAAGATCGAAATGTCTATTGGAGCATTCAACATGAAGATCTGATCAATCGGCATATGCTGGTAAATGGAACTTCTGGTTCTGGAAAAACAACGGCAGTGAATCAGATCGTAAAGGAACTGTTTCGACAGGGACATCATATCGTATATCTGGACTTTAGTCATAGTTGTACGCCCAAACAACTTGCAAGCCATGGCATAGAGAAACCATTTCAAGAAGACAATATTTTGAGAATTCAACTTGAATCGGCTTTAGAAAATCCAGAAGAATTGACGAGTGCGTTGGAAATCATGCAGACAGAAAATCAAATTTTATTGTTTGAAACAGAAACCTATAGCAATAAGGTAGAATCGTTTCTAACTCTGCTGTACGAGACGGTTTCGGCAAAAGAAGAACTGGAGATTTTTCTTATAATCGATGAAGTGCATGAACTACAATACAAAAAAGGAAGTCCATTATATCGAATCATGGAGATGGGGCGTAGAAATGGAATTTCCCTGATTCATATTTTTCAAGGCTCCCATCAGACAAAACCAAAACAATATAGCTTAATGAATCAATCCGATATTCGGCTCATTTTCCGATTAACCGATTACGATGATGCCGAACAAATTGCAAAATCAAATGGCTTAAAACCGCCTGGGAAATTTATTGAGAAAATTCGACAAATTCCAAAACATCATTGCTTTGTAATTGGAAATTTAGAAGATCATAACGAAGAACTTTATAACAATCGATTCATTGAAATTGCCATTCCAAACATTAATATGTGAGGTGGTTCTTAAAGAGAATTTTTCTCAGAAATTCTAAAAATAAAAAAGTGGTTCCAGAAATCAAAAATGAAAATGAAATTCATAGCAATATAGTGGCTACAATGATGCAAAATCGAAGTTCGATTTTAAAATCTGGAACAAAAAATATATTTTTGATAGAACTTGCTAATTCATTCTCCCATGAATTGCACAAAACAGTTTTTTTGGAACAAGAGAAATTCAGGGAACTCAAAGCTGGAATCTTGATAGATAAAACCGAAACCATGGGGAAAAATGCACATTTCCCTAATATATATTAGGGGATTGTGCAAAAATCCCCATATTTCAGAATGGAGTTCCTCATTATTTTATGATTGCTTGTGCAACCGGAAATCTTGCAAATACCTTTACGGTACAAGGATACCGTAAAAGTCTTGCTCTGCCCACAGCCTGCTCCAAATGTGATTCCAGCATCCACAGGTGAATCTTGCGGAGAATATCCGATTGAAAGGTTTTGATTCTGAAATCATAACCGTTGTAGCTTGTTCGCATGGACTGCATGGGATATGCTTCTGCCTGCATTCCAGCTGCCATGCCATAGAGAATATACACCATATCAGCAACATTTGGAAGCCCAATTACAGAAATACTTTTCCCTTCCAAACAGTTCAATCCCTCGATTGCACCATAGTGATATTTTGTATGAAATGTGGTTTCCATACATAGAAAAGTGATAACAGCATCACTGTCCAGTTCCTTTTTGACCCTGTCAACGATTTCATTTTGTTTCAGAGCATATCTGCTGTAGGTAGACGACGTGTCCAGTTCCAGCCTGCCTTGATATGCTGCCATTTTGCATGGATAATTGTACACATCTGCCATGATGTACATCCGATAAATATCTGCCTGTGCAGTAGCCGAAAGAATAACTGCTTTCTCACAAGACAAATTTTTTCTTACCACGAAATTTGTGTACGTTCCATCGTTATAGATACATCTGGAACTGCACAATGCTGAGAGATCCCCTTCTATAGATTCAAAGATTGGAAACTGTTCCATTTTGACATCCAATACAGGACACTCTTCTTTGGTAAATTTCTGATAGCCTTTGGTCAGAAGAACCTTTTGAAGCTTTTCATAAACTGGTGCGGATAGAATTAGCTCATGCATCACATGCAAGATATCCTCATTGGAAATAGATTTTACTGCTACCATAGAACACAAAATATCCTCGTCTATGAGAACAGTTCTACCTTGAAATAAACTGCTGTTTCTGTTTTCTAATAAAACTCTTTCATGTGTGGTTATGATATTTCCATCATATGTTCTTATTGAAGCAAGACCATCCAGATAATTTCGTATCATAGATGCTTCTATTTCTGATGCAGATTTGCTGTATTTTATAAGATAATCCCCTACCGATTTTCCTGCTCCAATGCGATACAGATGCTCTATTTCACCTTTTAATTCATCTGAAAAATAAGGTAATTCTGGCGTGCAGCAGATATTCTCAATGCCAAGTTGCAAAGCCTTGTTATAAATCTCAGTCTTCAGTTTGTGTGTTGGAACAGCAATCAAAAATTTTTCATTCGGATGTGCCTTGATGTAATTCAGATATAAATTTGTTTTTCCAATTCCTGTTTGAGCCTTGATAATGTGTAGTCCCCTATTTTTAGAATGCATTGCCTCCAGAAATTTATTTTCGAGATCCCATTCTGCTTCTTCGATAGAAACATATTCCTGTTTCTTTATGGGCAAAATCGTACAATCCCCCGGCTTGGCAGTCAAAACCATGTTTTTAGCATGCAAACAATCTTTTTCATAAGGGCAGACTTGACAGCCTGTAGGCTGATAGTCCATTTCCATGAGCATATTCAGAATCTGTTTCCAGTTTCGTTGATGATAGGCTTCATATCGTGCGTTCTGTTCGGATTGTAGAATATGAAGAAACTGTGCTTTTCCCTTTTCAATATTGATTAGATTGGTTGCAATATGAAACAATTCTGGATAGTAATAATATTCCGAACCATCAAAAAATCTCCTGTAAAGCCGACATCTGTCATACAGAATGTTCCAATCCAGATTTCGTGCTACTTGCCTTCTACCGTTTTTTAACTTGTCAGAAGCATGAGAACGGACAGGCTGAGGACTTGTTTCTGGAATGAAACTGCCATGATCTGCAATCGGATGATTCTTTTCAAAACGAATGCGGTTGGCAATGTAGAACTTCTGTAATTCCCTGGTGTAGTGCTTGCTGCCATATTTGTCAAACATATATGCAGTAAAAGCGAGTATGATTTCTCCCAGTGAAATTTCATGCGGCTTACTTGCAAGATGTAGCAAACCTTTTCCGCCAAAAAACAATCGTGCGGAATCTTTGCAGGCTTCATCGCAATTTTCGAATATTTTCATAAAAATGCTTACGATAGATTTTGCAGTAAACGAGTCTGTAATTTTATGCTGCAATGCAAAGACGATCCGAAATCTCTCATGTTCTGCCGTATGGGAAAAGGTCTTGTATGCAAACAGCATTTTTAGGTGATAGTATTTTGCTCTCTGCTGTATGACATGGAACGGAACACCATTGTCAAAGTCAAGACCGATTATCTGTTGGGATTTGAAATTTTCTGCCCTACGCTTGCCATGATACACGGCAGGACAAAAGGAACAACCGGCTTCTCCCACTTCAGATGCAAGCTTTCTGTAGTCCATTTTCGTTTCCACCAAATGATTGCTAATGACTCCAATCTCTTCACCAGTCGGCTTTGTTGTGTGCTTTACGCCATGAAACGATATATCGTATTGAAACATAACAAGATCAACTCCTATCTGATTTTTATGAGATTGTTTAGACCATGTTGTTTTTTGATCTTGATGTAACATAAAAATAAATCTCTTTGCAGATCTGAGTACAACAATAATCTGCCTTCTTGAAAAAAATAAATTTTTAAAATGAGGAGAGGTGATGAAACAGAAAAAAATAGGCATAGCAAAATTAGATTTCCATTTTCAATTATTTTAGAATACAAAGCGTGGCTGAATCATAGAGGAGAGCAGAAATGCAGGACATATGGTTCAGCCGGAACGTTTGGGACAGCTGCTTTCTGCCCAGACGTTCCCTCTGGAAAACGCCCAGTCCCTCACTCCTCTAAGGCATCTACATGACAGCAATGCAGGCAAAGAAAAGCCCGAAAGCAACCAAATGCTTTCGGGCAATTTTTGTTAAGAGCCTGTGTTCATAGGCGTTTTAAGAGTGTAGCAGCATGAGAAATCATAATCATTGTTTCAGCAGAGCAACAAGAAGTTTCATAATCCTTTGACAACCTGCGTGAACCATTCAGCCATGCAAAAGTACGTTCAACAACCCAACGTTTTGGTAAAACCTGAAATCCTTTCTGTTCTTTTATTTGCATAGAAATATCAATTCTGATATTGTGAAATTCATCAAAAGTATTCCGGAATGTTCCTCTATAACCGCCATCTGCACATCCCGCCTGAATGGTCGGATACCGATAAAGTGCTTTTTCAAACGTGTATACGCCGCCCTTTGTATCGTGAATATTTGCCGCATGAACGTGAATACATATGAAGTCCACAACATTCACACCGCCGACAGACACAACATCGAAAAGGGCTGAGAGACTTGCTCAGGAGTTCGCCTTTGAGTTTGAACGTCGGTGCAAAGGATATATCAGTTTCAATGAAAATATGAGATTTTCAGAGCTTGCAGATTGGTATTTCACTAACTTTGCACCGGTAGAATTAAAAGCATCGACCGTTTATACCTATACCGGACAGTATAAGAAGCATATCAAACCTGTTCTCGGCAACATGAAATTAAAAGATATTACAACGCCAAAACTGACACAGATAATGCAGTCATACAATTTAAATTCTGCGACTGTCAGAAAATTGTATGTCATTATTCAGTCTATTTTCAAACGTGGTATGGAACAAGGCTTTCTGCGTAATAACCCTTGCCGCAATGTCATTCTTCCAAAGAATAAGGAACAGCACAAAGTTATGGCTCTTACAGAAGATGAATTGAAACGCTTTGTGAAAATGCTTGACGAAAAGCCATGCGACGAGGATGTTAAGCGTATTATCAGAGTGCTGCTTTATACGGGAATGCGTTCTGGAGAGTGTTTTGCACTTCGTTGGGAAGATGTTGACTTTGAGAATATGTCAATTTCAATCAAGCATACACTGAATGACATAGGCGGAAAGCATGAATTGATACCGCCAAAAACGAAAAAGAGTATCCGAACAATCGCTATGAGTAAAACTGTTGCTGATATATTTCAAGAACAGAAAAAATACACCGATGATCTGAAAATTACTCTTGGTGATAATTATGCACATCCAGAAATGGTATTTCCATCAGCAAACGGCAATTATCGTGACAGAAGTTCTGTTCTGACTTCGCTGAAACGCTTTACCAAAGGCACAGAATTTGAGCATATGACGTTACATAAGTTAAGACATTGCAATGCTACGATGCTTTTGAATATGGGCGTAGATCTCAAAATTATCAGTGACCATTTAGGACATTGCGACATCAACGTCACAGCTGATATTTATGCAGATGTGCTTAGCAGTACACGAAAAGTGTTGGCGGATTCTATTGAGAAAAAGCTAACTGATGAGAAAAAGCTAATTGAATAAAAAACAGAAATTACAGCAACATAAAAAAATCGCTTTGCAAAATACAGAGCGATTTTAAAACACTTTTGGGTTGTCCAGAAGTGAGTCTTAATTTTAAACTGTGTAAATGCTGATATTTGACACAATTCACCAACAACCGCCTTTGTCATTATATCTACAAGAATGTAAAAATCAAGACTAAAATGAACGCAAATGCGGTCTTGACTTTTACATTCTTGTAGAAGTACGGCAATTAAGCGGTTGTTGGAGGTTTTATGGTCGAATCAATATTACACATTTCAAAAATCATAACCCCAGAAGTTGTCCAAACGGACTTCTGAAACAAAAGAAATAACGTAATATCGATAAAAAATCGATGTTTCCTTATCTCTTTGATAAAGTGCGATCACAGTATTGCGTTGTTTCAAGGCTGTTTTGTTAGTTGTGTGTTAGTTACCCTGCTTGTTTTGTAACAATGCAGGGCTATTCTATTGTCGCTGAAAGAGTACCGCTTTCGTCCATACTCCATGTGATCTGCTTAGGAACAAAAGAACCATCTGTGTCAATAAGTCCATATTTTTTATAAAGCTCTGTTACCTTTGCAAAATAATCACGTTCCTTGGCAATAGTTAATTCCTTAACTGTTGCACCGTTAAAAGTGACCGTATACGATGTCATTGATTCAGGTATTCTTTCTTTAATTTTTGCCGGAATACGCAATATCCTTGCTCTGATATCATTTTCTGATATGGTCTTGATCACTTGAATCGCAGCGTTGTCTACGACAGCATCAACTTTAGTTTCCTCTAAATTCCATCCTTTTTTGTATGCATCTATCAGTTTCGTCTGTCTTTCCTTCACTATATCAGGAGTCCATTCGTCATAATTAAGTACATCGGTTGCAAGAGCATATGAAGTTACACCTGCATCCGTATTCTTGAAATATTTCTCCTTCTTTGTCTTAAAATCATAGTTTTGTGCCTTTGAATTATGCCTCTTGGTAAGTGGGATGAGATTACCTATCTTATTCAGCCAATATGATCTATCATCCACATCAGTCCAAGTCTTATCCCACTCACTTCCAGGTGATACTGTTTGAGGAAGAACGTGTTCGATGGATAATACATTGGATTTGTAGCTTGCCGCTCCATCTGACAAGAAAGCATCCAAACGAAGAATGAGGTAATTTCGCTTTGCTCCGGTCATCTTATAAATATCTGAATTCAGTTCAGATATGAATTCGTTTTGTTCAGATGCTGAAAGCTCAATGCTTTCCCCATAGATACTATCATCATTTTCATCCTGAAGATCGGAGATAAGCCTTGCGTATCTTTCTATTCGGTGATTAATGTCAAACGAGGTCATTCGCATATAGCTTGCCAATCTTTCGAGCTTCTCAAAGAAAGTGAGCAATATGTCAGACTCTGTTTTATGATTGCAGTAAAATACCATAGCAGGCGGCAACCAATCAGAGTTGTCAATTCTATTAAGCCATCTCAGAATGTTGTTAACCTTTTCAGCATTTTCAGTTGAAGTATAGATAGCTTTTCGTATAATGTTATAAGCATCCGAATACGGTTCAAGTACATCATCAATAAACTCTATGGCAGTATCATTGTTAATATCCGTGAGAACATACTTATAGAACTCTTCTTGCAAAGACTTCTTAGCTTTGCTTTTCATTTTTATCATTCGTATATGTCCGAAGAGATCATTGAAATCATCTCTGCCAAGCTGAGTTTCTATCTCTTCCCACTTATCGGTATAATCATCTCTATTGTCTTCATTGATCTTACCTATAACATCAGATTTGATTATATCAGTAGCAAGCAGGTTCATTCCTCGGCTGTTCATAACAGAGAATATTCTGAAAGCTGACTGCTGCGACGGTGTCGAAACAACCACAAGATAGCAACGCTGTACTAAAAATGAGCCAAAATCAAAAATATCTGCTTCATTGGCAAAAGTATCATTGATCTTCTGTTGTAGGATTTGAGCATTTCTTATTATATTAGCTTTTGCTTCGGTATCCTGAGAATCTGGCTTTAAAGATGTTAATTCGTCTATTTTAAGCTCTTGGATATAGCTTTTGAAGAAATTGTTATCCCGTTCTCGGATTTTTAAGCGCGGTTTTGGCTTTATTCCCTGAGATTTGATACCTTTTTCGTTGATATAGCTTTTAAATTCATCTCTATCATCGCTGTCACTTAAGCTATGAGCTATTACAGCAAGCAAAATAGTGAGTGTTGTAAGTCTCTGCTGACCGTCTATAACATCCGACTTCGGATAATCATCTTGTTTAATAAGTACTATGCTTCCAAGGAAGTAATTTTCTTCTTTATTCTCGTTTTTATAGAAATCATACAGATCATCAAATAAAATGCCTGCTTCTTGTATAGTCCAAGAGTATGGGCGCTGATATGATGGTATGTTATAGTTAAATTCAGAACTGAAAATCTTTGAGAGAGGATATTCTCCACCTTTAATACTGCTTATATGTTTACACCTCAAAAAATTGTTATAAAGGACTATTCTTATGTCGTTAATTATATCATATTTTGTCAATTTAGTCAATCGCTAAGCTCGTTTTGGGTATAGATGTTTTGATTTTTTAGCTGATTTGATGAAAAATACTTGAAAAAGCACTAAAGGTATGTTATAATAGAAATAATTCAGTGATCGCAGATTTCAGTTCTGCAATTGTAGACAAGAATTTCAAAAATGGAGTGTTATCCCAATGGCGATAAGTTATAAAAAGCTGTGGAAGATGCTGATAGACAAAGACATGAAGAAAAAAGACCTTTGTGTTGCAGCAGGAATCAGTCATGCTTCTATGGCGAAGCTCGGCAAGAATGAGAATGTTACAACAGATGTGCTTGTAAAGATATGCAATGCTCTGCAATGTGATATTGGTGATATTATGGAAATGGTGCCTGAAACGGCTGATCGAAAGGATGCAGAGTGATGAGCGTTAAAACAACAAAGGCTCCTGTGGCAAAGCCTATTCTGAAGTGGGCTGGCGGTAAAACGCAGATGCTCGGTGAGCTTATGCCGAGAGTCCCGAAAACATACGGCAGATATATAGAGCCTTTTTTCGGAGGCGGAGCGTTATTCTTTTCTTTGAAGCCTGAGAATGCTATCATAGCTGACAGCAACCCAGAGCTGATAAATATGTATCTCCAGGTCGCACATCATGTTGATGATGTTATTGAGTGCTTGCAGAAATACGAGAATACGAGCGAGATGTTTTATGAGGTTCGTTCTCTTGACTGGCAGACACTTCCGAAAGCCGAAGCTGCGGCAAGGACAATATATCTGAACAAAACCTGTTTCAATGGCTTGTATCGTGTGAACAGGAGTGGGCAGTTCAATACTCCGTTCGGAAAGTATAAGAATCCGAAAATATGTGATATTGATGCTCTCCGACTTGCTTCCGAAGCACTTCGCAAGGCAGAGATACTTTGCGGCGATTATATTCTTGTTCTTGAACATTATGCTCAGCCGGGCGATTTTGTATTTTTGGATCCGCCTTATCTCCCCATATCCGAAAACTCTGATTTCAAGAGATATACCAAGGAACAGTTTTATGAGGACGATCATGTTGAGCTTGCCAAAATGATCGGTACGCTTCATGAGCGTGGATGCTATGTTATACTTACTAATTCCAATCATCCTCTTGTTCATCAGCTCTATGAGCAGTATAAGATAGAGGTTATACAGACTAAGAGACATATCTCCTGTCATGGAGATACCAGAAAAGGTGAAGATGTTATCGTCACTATACCGCCTGAAAAGAAAAAGAAGGTTAAGAGTGAACCTCTCTCTGATCAAGTATCGTTATATCCGCCGACTCGCTTTATGGGTTCCAAGAGAAAATTGCTCGGTGAAATATGGAATGTTGCTTCACGCTTTGAATTTGATACCGTTGTCGATCTGTTCTCGGGTTCGGGTATTGTCGGCTATATGTTCAAATCTCATGGCAAAACTGTAATCAGCAACGATTATATGGCTATGTCTGCGACATTTACGAAAGCTATGGTAGAGAACAATACTGTAACTCTTCCTGTTGAAGAAGCTAAAAAGCTTTTGATAAAGCAAGGCGATGTAGATCATTTTGTATCTAATACATTCAAGGATTTGTATTATACCGATGATGAAAACGAGCTGATAGATATACTTCGCACCAACATATCTGCAATAGACGATCAGTATAAGAAAGCTATTGCGATGACGGCTCTTATCCGCGCCTGCACGAAAAAAAGACCTCGTGGAATATTTACATACACAGGACACAGATATGATGACGGTAGAAAAGATTTGCAGAAATCGCTTTCTCAGCAGTTTCTTGAAGCAGTAGAAGCGGTTAATAATGCTGTCTTTGATAATCATAAGGTAAATAAGTCTGTAAATGGCGATGCTATGGCTTTAGAGGTTAAAAAGCCTGATCTTGTATATATAGATCCACCGTACTATTCGCCCTTATCAGACAATGAATATGTGCGGAGATACCATTTTATCGAGGGACTTGCCCGTGATTGGAAAGGCGTAGAAATACAGGAACACACCAAAACAAAGAAATTCAAATCATATCCTACACCTTTTTCAACTAAGAACGGAACGTATGATGCCTTTGATAAGCTGTTCAGCAAGTTTTCTGACAGTATCCTTATTGTTTCATACTCCTCCAATAGCTTACCTACACAAGAGGATATGGTAGCATTAATGAAGAAATACAAGGAACACGTTGAAGTGGTTCCCGTAGACTATAAATATGCGTTCGGTAACCAGGCTGACGCTAAAACACATAGAAATTCTGTTCAGGAATATCTGTTTGTCGGGTATTGATAGGAGAAACGCTATGGAAGAAAACATTAAGATATGGCTCGTCGGCAATACCGGTTTGAGAAATCCCAATAGAATACAGGAAGGTCTTTCGGTCTATGCCAAGTCCGCATTTGTCGGCAAGCTGCACGGCAGAGATAATGAGATCGGCTTTATGAATCTGCTGAATAAGGAAGGTATTATCCAGAATGAAAGTGGCAAGGACGAATCGGGCAGTCATGCTCGTAAATGGCGTTTGATGTTTGCGAAGAATGGATATATCTATCCGCAGGTAAATAAGAAGGACGGAAACCAGGACGATCTCGGAGCTATGGACGATATAACTCCGTTCGGTAGGACATTCCTTAAAGCAGATACTTTCCCTGCTGTTCAGGAGTGTTTCCTCAGAGCTATGAGTGTTGAGCAGTTTGAAATGCCTGATAAAACAACATATTTCTCTCCGCTCCGCTGGATGCTCGCTATCATGTTGGAACTGGAGAAGCGGACAGGCTCTACGGAAATGAGCCGTATTGAGTTTGCCCTTTGGGGACACACTACAAATCCGAGTTATGATCTCTCGGAGATTGTTGACCATATTCTTGATCTCAGACAGCGCAGAGCAAAGGCTCCGGCAAAGCGTACTTTTGATAAAAATGAGATCAAGGAGCGTGGAAAGCATTACGATAAAAAAGCTGACAACTTCCTTGATTATAGTGACATGAATATGCGTTATCTCCGCATTTCGGGAATGTTTCAGCGTAAGGGCAGAGGTATTATGATCGTGCCTGCAAAACATCTGCTTGCGGAGAAACTTGCTAAAGATACTGCAACATCGGAACCTCTCATGTACGCATACAAGCAGTTGTGTTCGGGCGCACCTCTACCAACAGATAATATCGACGTAGCCAAGACTCTGCTCGAAGACTTAAAAAAGCAGATGAAAGAACGTCATATTGTCTATGATATTTCCGATCTTCCACTTGATACTCCCGCTGAGATCAATATTGCAAGGCAGCGTTTGGAAGATACTCTCGCTAAAACAGATGAGATACAATATGCTAACGATCAGTGCAATCAATGGCAGGAAATCGCCGATTATATGTCGCTGTTGATAAAGGGCGGTGGAAAGCTCGTTTACGATGAAGATAACGCTATCGAAATACCGAAAGACGAGACTCCTGCATATTTCGAGTGGACACTTTGGAGAGCTGCACTTGCGATAGATCATATGGTGAACAAGCCATACGAGGTTCGTGGCTTCAGACTTGACGCAGACTTTTTGCCCGTAACCGCAGCAGGCGGTGGTAAAGGCGATCTTTACTGCGAATTTGAGGACTTCATGATATTGACAGAGGTTACGATGTCCACATCTTCCAGACAGGAAGCAATGGAAGGCGAGCCCGTCCGCCGTCATGTTTCCGATGCTGTATTGAACTATGACAAGCCTGTGTATGGGCTTTTCCTGGCAATAAGAATTGATACCAACACCGCTGAAACATTCCGCCACGGTATCTGGTATGCCAAAGGCGATGTTAAGCAGAGACTTGATATTGTCCCCCTTTCTTTGGAGCAGTTCCGCAGGCACTTCGTTTCTATGTTTGAGGGCAAGCAGGCTCGTCCTGAACATCTGAGGGATTTGATACTCCAGTGCGAGACGGAGCGTGATAACCTTGAGGCTCCGGCTTGGATGAAGTATATTGAAAATGTAGTAAATGAGCGATCAAATATAGTTTGTGGAGGATGATTGATTTATGAGCAAAATATTTGAGCAAGGTGCTTTTGACAGGTACTCTAAGAGATCTTTGAATAGTGCTACTTCTCCAATATTAGAGCACTCTCAGTTTTCATCTAAAACCACTGTGTTCATTTCACATAGACATGATGATCTTGAAGATTTACAGGGCGTACTTGGCTTTTTAGAGGATGAATATCAAGTAAAGGTTTATATTGATAGTAAGGATTCTTCTATGCCGATAACAACTTCAGCAGAAACAGCAGTTAATCTTAAGGATAGAATTCGGAAATGTGATAGATTTATTCTTCTTGCCACAAATGGTGCGATTGAATCAAAATGGTGTAATTGGGAATTAGGATTTGGAGATGCAAATAAATATCCAGATAAGATTGCAATTTTTCCGTTGAAGCCAAAAGGGGCATACGATTTTCAGTACAAAGGAAACGAGTATATGCGAATATACCCTTACATTGAATTTTCTGACGGTACTGAGAAATATAGTAACGGGCAAAAAATTGAAAGAGGATACTATGTCGTTAAGCCTACGGATGAAAAGAATATATATTGTTCTTTAAAGCAGTGGCTGTCAAAAGGTAGAATTTATTAAGGAGGCTCTAATATGGCACGCAGAGTTTTTTTCAGTTTTCATTATGATAATGACATTAATAGATCTATGACTGTTAGGAACAGTTGGGTCACACAAGGAAAAGAAGCTGCTGGATTTGTTGATAAAGCAGAATTTGAAAAAATAAAACGTACAGGTGAAACAGCGGTTCACAATTGGATTGACAATCAGTTGAATGGTACTTCTGTAACTGTAGTTTTAATTGGAAGCGAAACTTTGAACCGACCGTTTGTACAGTATGAAATATGTGAAAGTCTCAAAAGAGGAAATGGCGTTATAGGTGTTTATATCCACAACATTAGAGATATGATAACGCAAAAGGGCTCCATGAAAGGAAATCCTCATACTGTTATAGGTTATTATAATGATGGTTCTCCCGCATATTTTGATAACGTATGTGATGGAATTTATGATTATACTTACGATAATGGATATGCGAATCTTGGCACATGGATAGAAAATGCTGCAAGATCACATAATAAGTAAAAAAGAGGTATGGCTATGGAGAAGAAAATGCAACATCTACAAATGATACAAGACGTTATAACTCGTATGGCGAGCAATTCCTTTATGCTGAAAGGATGGGCAGTGACCTTAATAGCAGGTATTTTTGCACTGGCGAGTAAGGATACAAATAAGCTTTATTTTATAATCGTATATATCCCAGTAATTGCCTTTTGGGCATTAGATTCTTATTATCTTCTTCAAGAACGATTATACAGGGCTTTGTATGATAAAATAAGACAAACCGCAGAAACTGGCATTGATTTTTCCATGAAAGCAACTACAACAGAGTTTGGGAGTAAAACAAATAGTTTTTGGTCATGTTTAAAGTCGAAAACTGAATTTTGGTTTTATTTTCCATTAACGATTGCTTGTACAGTAATAATCATAATAACACATATTTAAAAACAATGGAGCGTTACCACTAAGGCAACGCTCCATTATATATTCATTATATATTATTCATCCTCGTCCGAACACTCCTCCAGCCCATGTATGAGCTGAATGTAAACGCATTCTGCTCGGTCACGTTCCTCACCCTCGGTAGTCATCATCTGTCTGAGAAAGAAATCCTGTGCTTCCTCACGATCGTCCCATATCTCTTTCTTGCCGTTGCAGATGGTAGTGACGGTGCGTGTTTTCGGCATTGCGAGTTCGGGTATTCTAAACATAAAATCGCCTCCATAAAATATTGTTGTGAATCCATTATAGCGGATAAATATTCCAGAGTCCAGCTCTGCGGAATGATTGTAATTATTTTTGTGAAGAGCGCAACAAAAAGAAGATAAAATCCAGTGCAGTGCGCATTGTATTCTTTCAGTGCCTAAGCTGCAAAACTTTACAGGTAAAAAAGTTCAGCGGTTGCCATATCTGCGCCATCTTCTCTTTAATCTCAGCAAAGTCGCTATCGAAAGAATTATCGTTGCGACTAACCTGAACAATGATCTGATTGATATTGTTGGAAATGGAAGTTGCAAGACGGTATATTTCATGAAGTTTATCTTCATTGAAATGAACGATATAACCGTCCAACAACATAGCTCTTACAAAACCTGAAAAAGTTCGCATCCCGCTGTTTTTATACTTACGCTTGAACGCTTCAAGCTCTTCCTCGGTGACCCTGATTTTCAGGAAAATGACACGCTTGTTTTTCTGTTTTTTATTCGTTTTTCTTCTCATAAAAATCTCTCTTTCTTTTATTCAGGTTCGGGGTCTGAGGGGTGTCCCTCTCACAAGCTTTGTATTGTGTGGTTTTCAGTTTTTGTACCCACACAATACCGTGCTTGCTACTCTTCCCAACGCCCCTATGGGCGTAGTTTCATTTTTCTCTTTTCAGAAGAGAATTCCAGGCATTTCAGTGCCTGTCTGTCATGTCATTTTTCTTTTCAGACAGCTATTCGATCTACACGTTACACACTTCACACACATGAATATACCTGACCGAAGTTTTCATCATCAAAAAAAAGAAAAAATAACTGTGATGCTTTCCATATCTATAATAGGAAAAGAAATGTGTAAGCGTGTAAGTCCTGATATTTCTTCTTTTAAGGTGTGTTGTGAAGCGTGTAGCATACCGTGTAAACTGTGTTTTAATACATGATAGTCGGCGGTCGATATGTGTATCTGATTCCGATGAAACCTCTCGCACGTTTGCCCTGTTCATTGACAGCGTTTTCGGAGTATGTGATGCCGTAATCATCTGCGTGAGATTTCAGATAGCCGGAGAAGGTTCTTCTTGATAATTCATCAAGGCTGTTGAGCCTGCACCAGCTCTGATATGCCCAGTATAATTCCTGAGAATGTATCTGCCCCGAAGCATCAAATTTGAAGTCATGCTCGCTCTCCATAAAGGGAATGATGTTGTTGCACTCACGTTCGCTGCGTCTGAGGTTTTCTTTCGCCTGATCGCTTATGGTAAACTCAAAATCATTCGCAATCAAACGCTCCAATCCCTCAATGCACCAGAGAAATATTCCTTCTTTTTCAGCAAGCAGTTTTTCGGTCAGATGCTTGTCTGCTGTGCGGTCTTTCGGAACGGGCTTTGCTACAAGTATCATCTGCCTGCGGAAGAAGCCTTCACTGCGATCATACAGTGCAGAGATCGGATTGTTGCCGAATGCGATAACTCTTGTGTACAATAACGCCTGAAAGGAAGGACTGCCTTTTGGCTCGATCTCCATGGGTATCTCCGCTGTGATAAGCTGTTTGAGAAACTCCGTCTTTTCAAGTGCAGACATATCCATATCATCATCTATCATACAGAGCTTTCCGAGGAGCTTGACCTTATTGAATCGGGCGGCAGCTCCGTTGTCCAGACCTGATACACTTCCGCTTACGGAATTCTTATATCCCATGATCTCGAAAAGCACCTTTCCGACACGGGACTTTCCTTCGCCGCCGTTGCCTGAGATCATCAGCATTTTCTGTGCTCTTGTGGACGGTATCAGCAGATATCCCATATACTCCTGCAAGGTCATAACGTCCTGTTCGTTCAATAGCTCCTGCACAAACCTGAGCCAGCGTTCAGGCTTCGGTGCATCGGAACGGTATTCAATTCCCAAGCGGTTCATAGTGAACTGCTTTTCCTGCGAGAATACAAAACGCCCCTGTGTCAGATGCAGTGTGCCGTTTTTTAGATGTATAGTGTGTTCGTTGGGCTCAGGTGCAGGACGGTAGCACTTTATCTTCATGGCTTCCACCAGACGTTTGGTACGGTCTGCGACATTCTTCACTACATAAGGCTTGATACGCTCGTATATGACCTTGCTCAGCTCCGAGATAAGGAACTCGCCGTCTATATCATAGAACAGCCCATTGATGCAGTACAGCGTGTGCTGTGCGAGAAGCTCCGTACAAAATACGTCCTCATTAACCTGTGTTCCGTCCCACCACTTAGGATATTTGCTTTTATCCTCTTTCTTTTCCTGATGCTCTGCTTCTTTAAGCTGCCGTAGTGCCTTATCCTTATATGGAGCTACAAGGCTGTCAAAGTCCGCCGTCAGCTTGAATTTCTTGGCTACCTGTCTGAATGCCGTGATATACTGCGATACGGCAAATTCATCAGACAGGATGAGTATCTTTTCATAGAGTGCAGTACTGTTAAGTATATCATCATACGTTACCGCTGACAGTTCTTCTTTGAGTTTATCAAGCTCAGACTTCTCCTGTTCTTCGGGCTGTACAACCTCATCAGGTACAACGGGGAGATTATCCCCGTTGTTCGCCTCCGTAATCAGCTCCGCAGTATCATTCATCATTTCCTGCATCGCTGACCTCCGTTTCTGCCCTGAAATAACCTAAGTCCTCCCATACTTTCTTGTCAGGGTAAAGATAGTTGTATTCGCTTGAACCTTCTTTCTTGAAAGCATATCCGAAACGGAATATCCCTTTCTGTAAGCCGATTCTGATGTACTGCGGGTCTTTGCCTGTTGCCTGTGCGATCTCCTTGATCGGTACGTTTCTGCCTGTAAAAGCCGGCAGAGAATTAGTAGTATTATTCATGTGGTCTCCTTCCGATTATATCTCTATCTCTAATCGTGTGAAAAAATCTCAGGGTGCCTCTTGACATCTCTCTGCGATTCTGATATAATTGTACCATACACTTCCAGACATTTCAATTGTCTTGATAAAAATAGCACTTTAACAATTTATTCATAAATAGCGGAGGGCAAAATGAAAACAGCAATAGATCAGGAGAAAACAAGAGAAAAGATAGTTGCTCTGCGTACCGAGCGTGGTTTGTCGCAGAATCAGCTTGCAGAAGCCCTCGGTGCTTCACGTACACATTACAACGGTATCGAACACGGCAAAGCTACAATAACAAATAGCTATATCAATATGCTTGCTGAGTTCTATGATGTGCCTGTTGAGGATATAGTTGTCTATGCGGACAGTTATGACGATGATTATTACGAAGCGTTACAGAAGTTCAATCACCTTATGGGGGACAGCTTTGATAGCCTGAAATCGCAGGCGGTGCTGCTCGATACCGCCACATTCGTAGGAAAGCGTAATCAGAATGTACTGTCAACAGTGCTTGCAAATCTAGGCTATACGCTGGAAATCAAGGCGTCCCGTGATGTGTGGAGCGATTACTTCATTCTTTCTCAGACGGACGAGGGACAACCTGTGTATGATATGCCGCCTGAGCTGTTGCAGTTGTTCTCCGAGGGATATGTAATTGCTCTCAAAAAAGCAGGAAAGACAATGTGTTATATGTCTATACGCGAATACCTGCAATTTGAGAACTATCTGATTATGACCGTCAAGGGCTTTACATCTTCTATAATCAGTGATTTTAAGAAGTTCACCATCAACAAGGACGAACAGGAAGAAACACCTATGCCCCTTGACGAACTGAAAACGCAGATTGACCGCATTTCCGAGATCGTTGACACCTGCCGTGAGGTGGTACGGCTGAAGGAGGAGAAGCAGAATGAAATTAGCTAACGGAGTTGGTACTGTCTATAAGCTGTCAGGCAACAGGCGGAATCCTTACATTGTCCGTAAGACGGTCGGATGGGATATAGATACAGCAACAGGCAAACGGAAACAGCAGTATATCACCATCGGCTATGCTCCAACCAGGGCTAAAGGGCTTGAAATGCTGATGGAGTACAATAAGAATCCTTATGACATTGAAGCTTCAAAGATCACCTTTGCAGAAGTCTTTGAAAAGTGGTCGGCAGAGAAGTTCCCCACGATCTCAGACAGCAACGCCAAAGCCTACAAAGCATCGTATAATACCTGTGAAGCTCTGCACGACAGAGTGTTCAAGGATTTGAAGCTGACAGATTTGCAGGGCGTTGTGGACAACTGCGGTAAGAACTATCCGACGCTCCGAAAACTGAAAGTCCTGTTCAGCCAGATGTATGAGTATGCGATGAAGTATGAGATATGCATGAAAGACTACTCTGAGTATGTGGATATTATCAAGTTCAAGGACAAGAACCCGAACAAGACAGACCGTTCTCCTTTCAGTAAGGAAGAAATTGATGCTCTGTGGCTGCAGGAAAACAATCTCTATGCTCAGATCGTCCTTATGCTGGTATACAGCGGAGTGCGTGTGTCCGAGCTGCTTGACCTGAAACGTGAAAACGTCAACATCGAAGAGCATTGCTTCAAGGTGGTGGAGAGCAAGACCGAAAGCGGTATCCGTGTTGTACCGATACACGACAGGACATACCCGTTCTTCAAGAAATGGTATGAGGACGGCAACGAGTATCTTCTCCATACCCCTGATGGCAAACAGTTCATCTACCGCAACTACTATGATTCCTACTGGACACCTGTTATGGAGCTAATCGGCT
>ENA-OPBX01000436-OPBX01000436.1-human-gut-metagenome-genome-assembly--contig:-NODE-436-length-30387-cov-2.703119_pt1 | contig 30387 bp, 29 predicted proteins | sample MGYA00241075_ERZ501466 | MGnify/ENA primary metagenome ERZ501466 (study PRJEB25962, sample SAMEA2042633) | human gut metagenome | biome: human gut; feature: human-associated habitat; material: faeces...
CCTGCAAACCCTACCGTTGTCGGAAACAGCCTGTCGAGCTTCTGGGTTTCTCTCTGTCCCGATCGCCTGCATTGCAAAAGAAAACGGCATTGTTTTTGATAAAAACTTGCCGTCCCCCACGGCAGAAAAGATAGTTTATTTCTGTACCGTACTGCCCTTATTATAGCACACTTGTAACCGTTTTGCAAGACTTTTTCATCGGTTTTTTCCGTTCTTTATCGAGAAAGTACAGTTGGAAATCCAAAAAATTCGACAATTTTATGCAAGAAATACAAAAATTCATGCTGATTTCGCACGAGAATCGCCGTTTTCCCAACAATTCCCGGTCCTATCCGAGTCTTCTTTTTTCCAGAATTCCCCAATGATCTTGGAAATCTGCATGAGAATTTACAGAATTTTACTTGTATCCGAAACAATTCCATGCTACAATAAAAAAAGCATTTGCGGGGATAATAAACCAACACTTTTATTTTATATGTTGGCTTTTTATCCGTTTTCTTTGATGCCTGCTGTATTTTCTGCCCTTCCTGTCGGAAAAGTTTGGCGAAAACAGCAATTGCAAATGCACCAAAAACAGAGTATAATAAATATAATTAGTGGTATCAACGATGCAGGTGCCGCTTCCCCTGCCGGCAATTCTCGCACGGCAATACTAGGATTCATTTTTTCATGCATCGAGGAACGGAGAAAAAATTTATGGAGAAAAAACAACTCACGCAAAAAGAGGAACTGAAACAGCAGTTCATCGACCGTTTGCAGCTGGATTGCAGCGTTTCCCCGGATGAAGCTTCCGACAGCCAGATTTATCAGGTTCTGTCTGCAATGATGGTACAGCGTCTGAAGCATATGCGGCAGCACTTCGTCAACAAGACCAATTCCATCGGCGGAAAGAAAGTTTATTATCTTTCCATGGAATTCCTGATGGGTCGTTCCCTCAAGACAACTTTATACAACCTCGAACTGGTAGACGATGTGACTTCCATTCTGAATGATTATCACATCAACATCAACCAGATTTATGAACAGGAACCGGATGCTGGTCTGGGTAACGGCGGTCTGGGCAGACTGGCTGCTTGCTATCTGGATGCAATGGCAACACAGGGCATTCCGGCAACCGGTCATTCCATCTGCTATGAATATGGTATCTTCCGTCAGGAACTCCAAGACGGCTGCCAGCCTGAATTCCCGGACAACTGGCTGCCGGGCGGCTCTGTATGGCTCGACCCGAAGCCGGATGAAGCCATTGAAGTACACTTTGAAGGCGAAATTCAGGAATACTGGCAGGATTCCTATCACTACCTCTCTCACCACAACTACAACACCGTACTGGCAATTCCGTACGACCTGTATGTTTCTGGTTACGGCAGTGAAGGCGTTTCTGCTCTGCGTCTGTGGCAGGCAAAAGCTCCAAGCTTTGATATGAAGTCCTTCAACGAAGGGAACTATGCAAGTGCATTGAGCCAGAACTCCATGGCAAATGCAATTTCTAAGGTTCTGTATCCGAACGACAACCACCTCGAAGGAAAGTCCTTACGTCTGCGTCAGCAGTACTTCCTGAGTGCTGCTGCCATCGGTGACATTGTAAACCACCACATGAGCGTATACGGTACACTGGATAACCTGCACGAAAAGGTTGCCATCCACATCAACGATACGCACCCGACCCTCGCCATTCCGGAACTGATGCGAGTTTTGTTGGATGACTGCGGTTATACTTGGGATCACGCTTGGCACATCGTTACCAACACCTTTGCTTACACCAACCACACCGTTATGGCAGAAGCTCTGGAAAAGTGGGATGTCAACCTTGTAAAGCAGATTATTCCGAGAATCTTCCAGATTATCGTAGAAATCAACAACCGCTACTGTGCAAGCCTGATGGAACGCAACGGCGGCGACAGTGCAAAGACTACCAGAATGTCCATCATCAAGGATAATCAGATTCACATGGCAACCCTGTGTGTAATGGCTTCTCACAGCGTCAACGGCGTTTCTAAGCTGCACTCCGAAATCATCAAGGAATCTGTTTTCCATAATGAATATCTGGATACCCCGAACAAGTTCAAGAACGTTACCAACGGTATTGCTTACAGAAGATGGCTGTATCAGTCCAATCCGGGTCTGACCAAGCTGCTGCGGGAAAAGATTGGAAACAAGTTCTTGGTAGACGGCAGCGAACTGAAAAAGCTCGATGTCTTTGAAAATGACAAGGCTGTTCTGGAACAGCTGCGGAAAATCAAGAAGGAAAACAAGGAACGCTTCGCAAAGTATGTTAAGCAGAAGAGCGGTGTCCTTCTGAACACGAACAGCATCTTCGACGTACAGGTAAAGCGTCTGCACGAATACAAGCGGCAGCACCTGAATGTCATGAACATTCTGGCTCAGTATCAGTACTTGCTGGATCATCCGAACGCTGACTTTGCTCCAAAAACCTACATCTTCGCTGCAAAGGCTGCTCCGGGTTACTATCTGGCAAAGCAGATTATCAAGATGATTTGGGCACTGTCTGAAGAAATCCGCAAGAATCCGCGTATTTCCGAAAAGCTGTCTGTTTACTTCCTGGAAGATTACAAGGTTACCCTGTCTGAACTGCTGATGCCGGCAAGTGATATTTCTGAACAGATTTCTCTGGCTGGTACAGAAGCTTCCGGTACTGGTAACATGAAGCTGATGCTGAACGGTGCAATCACACTGGGTACGCTGGACGGTGCAAACATCGAAATCGGCGATGCAGTTGGTTCGGATAACATCCTCATCTTTGGTATGAAGACGGAAGAAGTCAATGCCCTCAAGGCACAGGGTTACCATCCGGGTGCATACTACGAACAGAATCCGATCATTCACAGCTGTATCGACCGGATGTATGCTGGAATTAACGGCTGCAAGTTCGCAGAAGTTGCAGATTCCCTGAAGAACATTGACCCGTATATGGTTCTGGCAGACTTCGATTCCTATGCAGCTATTCAGAAAAAGAGCTCTGAACTGTATCAGGATACCGAAAAGTGGACAAAGATGTCCCTGCACAACATCGCTGGTGCTGGCATCTTCTCTGCTGACCGTGCTGTCAATGAATATGCAAGAGATATTTGGGGCGTAAAGTAAACCTTTCTAATTCTCTTTTCCAATGTCCAAAAGCGTGGGAGGTCGGGCAGCTGCTGCTCCCCCCACGTTTTTCTTTTTGCAACTGGATTTTATTTGAATGATCAAAGGAGGATTTTTTTCTATGCCATGTATGTATGACAGTTGGGATTTAAACTATAAATTCCCGTTCGGTGCAATTCGCAGACGTTCTGACTGCAATTTCACCATCTATCTGCCGACTGGCGTAACACCAGACTTTCCGCCAGTTATGGTATTATTCCGCACTGGCTTTAAGGAACGCTTTCTGCCGATGAATGCCAACGGCGAACAGGACGGCTGCAAGTGCTATACCGTCACTTATAGTCCAAAATATGCTGGTGTGCATTACTATTATTTTGCCTATACCAGCAATGGTGTTCGACACTATATCAAACGTGGCACGGCTCACGAAGCAGCTCTCGACCACGGCGAATTGTATCAGCTGACCGTCTTTGCAAAGCACTATGAAACGCCGAACTTCCTCAAGGGCGGTATCATGTATCAGATTTTCCCTGACCGATTCTGCAAGAGCGGAAAGCCGCATGAAAATGTCCCGACTGACCGGGTACTGCGGGACGACTGGAACGGAACTCCGTACTACAAGCCGGATGCAAACGGACACGTTTGGAACAACGACTATTTTGGCGGCGATTTGGAGGGAATCCGCAGCAAGCTCGACTACCTCGAAAAGCTGGGTGTTACCTGCATTTATCTGAACCCGATTTTTGAATCCCACGAAAACCACCGCTATAATACTGCCAACTATCGGAATGTTGACCCGCTTCTCGGTACAAATGAAGATTTCCGGGTACTCTGCGAAGATGCGGAAAAGCATGGCATTTCTATTATCTTGGACGGCGTTTTCTCTCACACCGGTGCGGACAGCATCTACTTCAACAAGTTCGGTCGGTATGATACCGTTGGTGCTTGGCAGTCTACAGATAGCCCGTATTATAGCTGGTATACGTTCTTTGGCGACCACCAGTATGAAGCATGGTGGGGCATTGATACCCTGCCGAATGTCGTTGAAACCAATCCCGATTATCTGAATTATATCTGCGGCGATGGCGGTGTTCTGGATTACTGGATTTCCCTCGGTGCGGCTGGCTACCGTCTGGACGTTGCAGACGAGTTGCCGGACGGCTTCCTCGATGCCCTGCGGAAATGCGTCAAGAAGAATGGCGAAGAAAAAATTGTCATCGGTGAAGTCTGGGAAGATGCTTCCAACAAGGAAAGCTACGGCGTAAAGCGGCGGTATCTGCTCGGCGACCAGCTGGACAGCGTTATGAACTATCCGTTCCGAGAAGCCATCATCAACTATATCAAGGGCATGGATGCCAACACATTCAAAGATTGGATTATGGGCATTCTGGAAAACTATCCGAAGCAGACTGTTGATGTCTTGATGAACTTTGTTTCCACACACGACATCGAACGGGCAATCAACCGCTTTGGCGGTCAGAACTGCGATGACAAGTCAAAAGACTGGATGGCAGAAAACTGGCTGTCTGATGCAGAATATAAGCGTGGCAAACAGCTGTTAAAGGCTGCTATGGTGCTGCAATTCTTCCTGCCGGGCGTTCCGAGTATTTACTACGGAGATGAAGTCGGCTTGCAGGGCTGGAAAGACCCGTTCAACCGTCGCTGCTTCCCGTGGGGCAACGAGGACGAAGAGCTGCTCGAATATACTCGAGAACTGGGCATTCTCCGCAAGAGCAGTTCTGTTTTTGTGGACGGTGAACTGGAATTCCTGCTGACTGGAAACGAACTGCTGGTATTCTCCCGATTCCATCGGAACAGCGGTGAAAGCGTTATCCTGATTCTGAACCGCAGCGAACAAACCCAGCATTTCAGCTTGCATTCGGATGTTCTCAAGAACTATGCTCTGAGCAATGTTGCTTCTGGTATCTGCAAGGAAAATGAACTGGTTCTACCAGCTTATTCTTACGCTGCTCTGTTTGCTCTGCGAACCATTGACCGAAAAGTCGAAGAGGAAGAAGCGGACGAAGAAGCAAAAGAAGCTTTTGATGCAAAAGAAGATATCACCGAAGATGAATATCGGGATACCTACAAGGATATGGATTAATTTCTTTCTTGGATATTCCCAAAAAAGAAGGAGCAGAATATCACCATTCTGCTCCCTTTTTCTGTTATTCTGCCTTGGGAATACAAACGGAAAAAACTTGCTTCTGCTCCCAGATGCCTTGAAAGAAGCGGTATCCTGCACCTGCTCCGGCTGCGGCATATTGCTGCATCGGAACGAGGATTTCGCCGCTTCCCTGCCGTACATGGCACTGCATTCCTTCCGTTGCAAGTGGCTCTCGCAGGGAAAATGCCAGCGTCTGCATCGGATAGGAAATCCCAACGCCCAACGCCTTTACAAAGCTTTCTTTCAGCGTCCAAAACCGCAAAAAACATAGTTCTGGCGATTCTGACTGTAAAATTTCCTGCTGTTCCGAAGCAGTCAGAACCCGACGCAATACACGTTCCCGCATCGGTCGAATGGTTTCCACGTCTACGCCTAACGGTTTCGAGCCAATGCCACAGAGCACCGCATTTTTGCAGTGGCTGATATTAAACTGAATTTGCGGATGTTCTAACAAAAACGGCTTTCCATGTTTTCCTTCTCCCATGAAATAGGGCTTGAAAATGCCCCGTTTGAATAGCATTTCTTCCAGTAAACCATGTGCAAAGTGGTGCTGTTCAGCTACTTTTGCATTCATCGGCAGCGGCTGTAAAACTACTTCCGGCAAATCAATTTGTTCAGATTCTACAGGATTTGCTGCTGTTGTTTGTACTTGTTGGATCAAGGTTTCAACCCCTTTTTTCTGCATTTCCTGTTTATCATAGCACATCCATCTGCTTGCTTTCAATTCCTAAAGATGGACGTTTTATTTTCTATACATGCAAAAAAGTACCTTGTTTTATAAACAAAGTACTTTTTTCTGTCCATTTTTAAACATGTTGTTGTGACATCCTCCCCCACCTGTAGAAATGGGGGCTTTCTCTCATTATGAGCAGTCGGTTCTCGTTCGAGCAGTCCTCTGACTACAGCATAAGCGAGCTATCCCCGTGTGTCCCACGGTTTCTGAGTTGTCTGCAAAACTGACTTTGCACATGTTACATCCTGACTGGCTACGGGAAAAAGAGGATACTCAGTAATCCCTTATCATAGCGGCATGACGAACCACTAATCTATTCTCCTTTCATAATCTCCATACCAACGGCTTGGTTATTGCTCTTTGTGGTACAGGCAATCGAAAATATGACACGCTCATCATACTTTTTATTGGTTACATGATATAATATTATTTTTAGTTTGTCAATGGGGGTGCAATTCATCCCCCACTTTAGAAGTGGGGGACTTCTTGCTATGTTACAAAAGGTTAAAAGAAAATCCTACAAGACGTTTTCATATGGCTTTTCAAAAAAATAACAAAAAATCAATGCTGCTTTTTCAAATTTAACCGGATAGTTGCAGGAAGTTCCGAAGTGTGTTATACTATAAAAAGCACATGCTGGCAAACTCTATAGCACTCTGGAAAGGTGGTTTTTTGCTTGTACCCATTTCTTGAAAAGGGCGTTCTATTCTGGATGATTCTCATTTCTGTTGCATCCACAATTGACACCATTCACCCACTCCCTGTGATTTCTCTTTTGCTTGCCCTGACGATTTCCGCCCTTGCACAAGCATTCCCGAAAAATTGGCTGTCCAGCGTCTGCCTTGGCGGTTACTTTCTGCTTTGCAGCTGTTATCCGCCGATTCTCTTGACGATGCCGCTGCTCTTATATGATGCAATTCGGGCGAAAAAATGGTATCTTTCTATTTTTGCCGTGGGTGCTCTGCTGCACATTGCTACATTTTCCGTGCTGCAAATCTGTTTATTCTGCGGACTGATTCCGCTTTCGATTCTATTGGGCTGGCGTGCTCAACAATGGGAAACTTGGGTACAGACTGCCCACCAGCAGCATGACCATGCAAGCGAATTGCAGCAAAAATTGACCCAGCGAAACCGCCAGTTGCAAACGGCACAGAATGATGCGGTACTCATGGCAACGCTGCAAGAACGCAACCGCATTGCCAGAGAAATTCATGACAATGTAGGGCATATGCTGACCCGTGCTCTGCTACAAACGGGAGCACTTGCTGTTTGTGTCAAAGAAGAGCCGCTAAAAGCCTCTGTTGCCGCCCTACAGGAAACATTAGACAGTGCCATGACCAGTATCCGCAGCAGCGTGCACAAGCTGCATGATGATGCCATCCCGTTAGAAAAGTCTGTACAAGACTGCTTGCAACCTCTGAAAGATACTTACCACATTACATTAACTTATGACATTTCCGAACAGATTCCAAGCATTGTAAAGCTGTGTTTGCTGGGCGTTTTAAAGGAAAGCTTGTCGAATGTTGTCAAGCACTCCAACGGCGACACCATTCAAATTGTCCTTCGGGAACATCCGGCTTTTTATCAGCTTTCCATTACAGACAACGGAACAGGCTCGCACTTGCAGCAAACCGGAATCGGTCTGGAAACCATGCAAGACCGAGCCGAACAAGTTCACGGGCTGATTCGATTCTTTCCGGAAAAAGATTCGTTTCGGGTGTTTCTCTCTATTCCAAAATCATAAATTGCCCACCTTACTATTATAATGTAAAGAAAGGATTTCTCCCCTATGCGTATTATTCTCATTGATGACGACCAGCTTGTGACGCTCTCGCTGAAAACCATCCTCGAAAGCACCGGCTCTGTACAGGTTCTGGCAACCGGAGCATCTGGAGCAGAAGCGATTGCTCTCTATCAGCAGTGGAAACCGGATGTCCTGCTGCTGGACATTCAAATGCCGAACGGAAGCGGACTGGATGCCGGCGAACAGATTCTGCAACAAGATCCAAACGCTCGCATTCTGTTCCTGACCACATTCTCCGATGATGCCTACATTGCAAAGGCGTTGGAACTCGGAGCAAAGGGATACTTGTTAAAACAGGACTTCGCCGGAATCGTTCCGGCTCTCGAAGCAGTCATGCAAGGGCAACACGTATTCGGGGAGCAAGTCGTTTCCTGTTTCTCCAAACAGTTCAAAAAGAAATCTACATTCGACTATGCCAAATATGACATTACAGAAAAAGAACAGGAAATCATTGCACAGGTTGCAAAGGGATACAGCAACAAGGAAATCGCTGCGGCACTTTGTTTCAGTGAGGGAACGATTCGGAATTATCTCAGCAGCATTTTGGAAAAATTGCAGCTGCGTGACCGCACACAGCTGGCGGTTTACTACTATCATCACCAAATGGACGTGTAAAATTCCGGTATTTGTACAATTTGCATAAAATATAGGTTCAATTTGCATTTTCTTTTTACGTAAAAAAGTCGAAAAACCGCTTGACAATCCTGCGAATTTCTGCTATAATAATAAAGCACTGAGGCGAGATACCAAAACGTAAGATAATGAAAGCGTGATATCGTATCTTGTTAAAATATGCGAGTGTGCTGGAATTGGCAGACAGGCACGTTTGAGGGGCGTGTGTTTCGACGTACGGGTTCAAGTCCCGTCACTCGCACCACATGCACGCAGTGCAGAATACGGATGGAAAGATGGCTGAGCTGGTCTAAGGCGCACGACTGGAACTCGTGTGTACGTTAATAGCGTACCGAGGGTTCGAATCCCTCTCTTTCCGCCAAATATTTTACGAGAAAGCGGTAGATGATTTTACATTTACCGCTTTTTTGTGTATCAAAAACAAGAAACATAAAAAAATAGATTCCCTGACTGGATTCACACACCATCAAGGAATCTATTTTTCATTTATAAATCTGTCCACGTCTGACCTGCTTATGTCATATTGTGTCACATATCAAACGGAAACGGTACATCTTTTAAAATCCGCTTTTGTTGCGGTACGGGTTGCTTTTGAATGAACTTCATCGCTTTTTTCTGAACCTCGTACTCGTCAATCATCCGGTTGCAACCCCAATTCCTTCACAAAATCATCCAGTTTCATAGACTCTGTATTTTCTTTCTTGCTGTCTGCAATCATTTCCCGATCCCATGCATCCGGCTCTTCCTCCGGAATCACAGGAACAGAAACCAAATCATGAAACATCAGAATAAATCCCCGCAACTGTTCTTCTGTCAGTTGATTAAAAATCTGTACTGCTTGTTCTCTGGTACTCATTCTAAACGCCTCCTATTCATTCTCTTGCGTCTATTCGGTTTCCTCTGCATTCAGCGTACCAAATTTTTTCTGATTTGTCAATATCCTTTTTCAAAAACAGCCACCTCCTACCGTTTCGGTAAGAGATGGCTGTTTCTCGTTTCACCAAAAATCAAATTTACAGTGCCTGCTTCAAAATTGCAACCACATCTTCATGTGTCAATACCTGATAACCGCCGGTCATAATCAGCGTTGCATCTGCAATGCCCTCCAGCATATCTTCTGTCACGCCCAAGTCCGTCAGATTCATCACCAGACCCAGTTGCTTCATATAGGCTTCCATACAAGCAAGCCCTTCTTCTGCAATCTGTTCATCGGTCTTTCCATCAGAGCATACATCCCAAACATTCATCGCATACCGCTTGAACTTCGGCAAGCCAGCCTGCAAAATATACCGATAATACGGCAGCGAAACAGCAGACAACGTCATGCCATGGGTTGCATCGGTATACGCACCGACTGCTTGCCCAATCATATGCACTTCCCAGTCGGTTGTCTTGCCTTTTTCTACCAGCGTATTCAGTGCCCATGTTGCAATCCACATGATATTGCTTCTTGCTTCATAGTCTTTCGGATTCTCTACCGCAATCTTTGCACTGTGAATCAGCGATTTCAGCAGCCCTTCCATCAGATAATCCGAAGTGTTGTCATCTGTTCCGGAGAAGTACTGTTCCAGAATGTGCGACATAATATCAAAGAATCCAGCAATCATCTGATACTTCGGCAGTGTAAACGTAAAGGTCGGATTCAAAATGGAGAACTTCGGCAGAACAGCTTCCCCGAATACATGCCCGATTTTCAGCTTCTGTTCATGGTTGGTGATAACCGAACCTGCGTTCATTTCTGAACCGGTTCCAACCATCGTCAGCACACAGCCCACCGGAATAATTTCGTTTTCCGGCTCTTCTTCCCGAATATAGAACTTTTCCCACGGGTCTTCCGGACAATGCACGGAAACAGAAACGGCTTTTGCATAGTCACAGACAGAACCACCGCCAACTGCCAGAATAAAATCAACTTTTCCGGCTCTTGCCCGTTCGCAGCCCTCTTTCAGCTTTTCTACAGTCGGGTTCGGCATAACGCCAGCATCTTCTACAATCGTCTTGCCGCATTCCTGCAAGATGGAAACGACTTGATCATAAATGCCATTCTTCTTAATCGAACCGCCGCCGTAAATCAGCAGAATATTTTTCCCGTACTTCGGCAGTTCTTTCCGCAAGCCATCGAGTGCCTGCTCTCCGAAATACAGCTTGGTCGGATTACAATATTCAAAATTTCCTAACATGAGAGATTCCTCCTCTTTTATTTGTATCTACTTACTTCAAAATGCTGTCTACCCAGCTTTTCAGCCCTGCAACGCTCTGTGTTCCGTTCAGCAGCTTGCCTTCTACAATCGTTGCACCCGGTGCACTGTCTTTCAGATTGGCAACAGTCTTGCCGAATCCACTGCCGCCGGAAGTTGCAAACAGAACAATCTTCTTTCCCGAAAAATCGCCGCTTTCCAAAAACGTATTGATGATGGTCGGTGCAACATACCACCAAATCGGGAAGCCTACAAAAATCGTGTCATAGTCTGCCAGATTGCTGCACGGAGCTGCAATTGCTGGACGAGAGCTCTTATCCTGCATTTCAACCGTGCTGCGGCTCTTCTTGTCCATCCAGTTCAAGTCAGCGTTGGTATACGGAACAGCCGGCTGGATTTCAAACAAGTCTGCCCCTGCTGCCTCTGCCAGCAACTTCGCAACATTTGCAGTAACGCCACTTGCGGAAAAATAAGCAACCAATGTTTTCATGAGAAATTCCTCCTATTAATAAAAATCATAATCTTTTTACTTGCCGAAACTTGCTAAAAATTCAACAGTTTCTGGGTCATAGTGCGAGAAGAAAGCACTTTCTGCCTCATCCAATGCCTGAATCTTCTGCATATCATCTTCATTTAAGGTGAAATCGAAGACATTGAAATTTTCCTGCATCCGTTCCTTGTGGGTGGACTTCGGAATCACAACAACACCGCTCTGAATCAAGAACCGCAGAACAGTCTGTGCAACGGTCTTGCCGTATTTTGCACCAACTTCCTGCAAAACCGGATTCTGGAACAAATCTTTTCTGCCCTCTGCAAACGGCCCCCAAGATTCAATCTGCGTGTGATACTTGTCCAGATACTTCCGAGCCTGCTTCTGCTGCTGGAACGGATGGGTTTCAATCTGGTTCACTGCCGGCTGTACCTTGACAAAATTGCTGATGTCTACGAATCGGTCTGGATAGAAGTTAGAAACCCCAATTGCTTTTAAAATGCCCTCTTCATATGCTTCTTCCATTGCCCGATACGTGCCGTAATAATCCCCGATTGGCTGATGAATCAACAGCAGGTCAATATAATCCGTCTTTAACTTTTTCAGGGATTCTTCAATGGATGCCTTTGCCTTTTCATAGCCAGCATTTGTAATCCATACCTTTGTAGTCAGGAACAGTTCTTCCCGTGGAATGCCACTATTTGAAATTGCTGCACCAACGCCTTCTTCGTTATAATAAGCCTGTGCGGTGTCAATCAGCCGATAGCCTACTTCCAAGGCATCGGATACGCAGCGTTCGCATTCCTTCGGGTCAACCTGATATACACCATAACCCAAAATCGGCATCTTCACACCATTGTTCAATGTTACAGATTTCATTTTGTTTCGTCCTTCTTCAAAGCAGCATACTGTTCATCGGTTACAGCTTCTAACCATTCATTGCTGGTTTCTTCGCCCGGGCATTCAATTGCAAGGTGGCTGAACCAACTGTTTGCCTTTGCACCATGCCAATGCTTAACTTCCGGCGGAATCACAACAACATCTCCCGGGTGCAGGCTTTGTGCTGGCTTTTCCTCTTCCTGATACCAGCCTTCCCCATCGACACAAAGCAAAATCTGCCCGCCACCGCTCTTTGCGTGGTGAATGTGCCAGTTGTTCCGGCAGCCCGGCTCAAAAGTTACATTTGCAATGAAAACGGTTTCCTTTGGATTGGTCAGCGGTTTCAGATAGGATTGTCCGATGAAATACTTTGCAAATGCGGTATTTGGTTCACCCTGTCCGAAAAATCCGCCGTGTTCTTCGGTCGCATCGTCTGCATAAACTTCCTTTGCCATCCGGAATGCAGCCCATGCATTCGGCCAGCCTGCATAAAATGCAACCTGTGTCAGAATTTCCACCATTTCAGACTTGCTGACACCGTTTTTCTTTGCGGTTGCCAGATGATATTGCAGCGAACTGTCTACAATGCCCTTACTAATCAAGGAAGTAATTGTTACGATAGAACGCAACTTCAACGGAAGCTGTGCCTCTCTCGACCAAACTTCTCCAAACAATACATCATCGTTCAATGCTGCAAACTGCGGTGCAAATGTTCCAAGGGCATCTCTGCCGGCGGTCTGTTTTACCATGAGAAAAACCTCCTATTTTCTGTTTGTTTTTTATATCTGTTTTCCGAGCTGATAAGCCTGCTCTTCGTAATCGGTTCGTTCCAGTGCCGGAACATCCATACAATCTGCACCAATCACCATGCCAGCAATGTCCCAATCCAAGAACTTTGCCATGCCCTGAAAAGAAGCAATTGCCCCGGCTGCGGATTCCATGGTATTATCTGCCATTGTCACCAGCAGAGCCGTTTTCTTGTTGTGGTGCAACTGGGCATCACAGGCATAAAATCGGTCAATGACTGCCCGAATCTGTGCATTCATTGCATAATAATAAATCGGCGTTGCAAAGGCAACCGCATCCGCTGCCAACAGTTCCGGATACAGCGTTTTCATATCATCTGCAAAGGCACAGCCTCGGTCGGTGTTGTGGCAAGTTTCACAGGCAATACAAGGATGTACCTGCCGAAAGGCAGCATCAAACCGACAGACTTCGTGTCCGGTTTCCTCTGCACCTCGAATGAAGGCAGCTGCCAAGTGGGCGGACGTTCCATTTTTATGATGGCTTCCGGTAATTACAACAATTTTCATACGGTTTCCTCCTGTGTTTCGTCTGCACAAATTGCAGCAATCCATGCTTTGATTTCCTGCATCGGGGTTTCCAGATGGTCACCGCCGTTGGAGTCAAACTGAATTTCTTTTTCGTGTGCAAATGCAGCACCTCGACAGGCGATTTTCATATCTGCAATCGTATGTCCCGGCCATCCGCCGTTTGTCATAAACGGAATCACGGTCTTTCCGCTGAAATTCTGCTGGTGCAGGAATGTCCGAACGGCTGGTGCCATCGTGTACCACCAAGTCGGTGTTCCAATGAAAATCCGGTCATAATCTGCAACGGACACCGAAAGCGGTTGAATCTCCGGTTCATATCCCCGGTTGACTTCCTCCTGTCCCTGTGCAACAACGGCATCATATCCGCCTGTGTAAGGCGTAACTGTTTGAATCTCGGCAATGTCTGCCTGCGTTGCCTGTTGCAGCATCTCTGCAATTCGTTTCGTGTTGCCGTTTGTCAGAGAATAATAAACAATCAGCGATTTCATATTGTTGTTCGCTCCTTATCGAATAAAATTCGTTCCTTGCCGTGGTTCTTGTTCCGGCAAGCCATAGGCTTCCTTACCCAGTGCAATGCTTTTCATCAGGAACGTCATATTTCTTGCAAGAGTTCGCATCGTTTGCAATCCCTCTGCATCCTGTTTGGCTTCGCCCGGCTCTCTGCCGTGAATGCTGTTCCAATACTGACTAGAGGCAACCGGCATACCGGAAATCGTGAAGAACTTGTTCAGTTCGTCAAATGTTGCAGACAAACCGCCTCTTCTGGCTGCAACTACACTTGCACCCACTTTCATCCGTTTATCAAACGGGGTGCTATAAAACAGCCGATGCAAAAACGCAACCAGAGTTGCATTTGCAGAGGCATAATAAACCGGACTGCCAATGACCATTCCATCACAGGCTTCAAACTTCGGAGCGGTTTCGTTGACTAAATCATCGAACACACAAGCTCCCTTTTTCGTACATCCATAGCAGGCAACACAGCCCCGAATGTCCTTGTTTCCAACCTGAATCCACTCTGTTTCCACTTGATTTTCCTGAAAAATCCGTTCCATTTCTCGCAGAGCAACGGCAGTGTTGCCGTTTGCATGCGGACTTCCGTTAATCAATAATACGTTCATGGTTTTGATTCCTCTTTCCATGTGGAATTGATTCCTGATTGCTGTGGCAAGCGGCGGCTGTCGCTCCGCCATCTGCCAAGGGGCATCAATCCCACTTTAATTCGCCCGTTTCCACGGCGATTTCGTAGCGTTCAATCTTGTAGTTCAACCGTTTCAATGTGGCATCAATTTTTTCTTTCTGCTCCAACAGCAATTCTCGCTGTTCTGTCAAAAGCTGCAATCTTGCCGGAATGGTATGTTCGCCTTCCTGTGTTAGCTTTACATATTCAATAATCGCTTCTACTGGAAGTCCTGCTCCTCGCATACACTTTGCCAGCTCAATCCAACCCAAATCATCCGGCTGATAATCTCGAATACCGCTTGCAGTTCGATGAACCGGTGGAATCATTCCCACACGCTCATAATACCGCAAAGTATCCTGTGATAAGTCATAGCGTTCACTCACTTCTTTGATGGTTATGACAAACACCTCCGTTTTTCGTTTTTTTCATTATAGCCCCTGGAGTTCACTCCAAGTCAAGCGTTTTTGAAATTTTCTGCGAAATTCACAAAAAATGAGAATGCTTTTCATATAATACCACGGATTTTGTGAAAATTATCCACAAAAAAGCAGCCGTGAACGCATTTGTCCACAGCTGCCATTGAATCATATTCTATTTTTGCAATGGGATTTTTATCCCTGCATGCCACGCAGAATCCAGTCATACATACCCTGATACTGCAATGCAGAGCTGCCCCAAGAGAAATCTTTTTCCATGCCACGCTGAATGATGTCGTTCCAATCTTCCCGATGGTTGAAATAGATGTTCTTTGCATAGTTGATGGTATACAGCAAATCATCTGCATTGTAATTGTGGAACGTGAAGCCGGTTCCGGACTTTTCAAATTCGTTGTATGGCTCGACCGTATCTTTCAGACCGCCCGTTTCCCGTACAATCGGAACAGTGCCGTAGCGGAGCGAAATCAGCTGCGTCAGACCGCATGGTTCAAACCGAGATGGTACTAACATGGCATCTGCTGCCGCATAGAGCTTGTGAGCCAGTGCATCCGAATAGAAAATATTTGCAGAAACACGGTCTGGGAAACGTCCCTGATAATACCGGAACATATCTTCATACCGAGATTCTCCCGTTCCAATGATGACAAACTGCGTAAATTCATCCACAATGCGTTCGGTAATCCAGTCAACCAAATCCAGACCCTTCTGGTCGGTCAGACGAGAAATGATTGCAATCATGAATTTGTTGTCATCCACCGGCAGACCCAGTTCTTTTTGCAATGCCCGCTTTGCTTCTTTTTTCTTTTCAACGGCATTCTTTTCGTTGTAATGCACTGCAATCTTCGGGTCAGTTTCCGGATTATAAACAGAATAGTCAATGCCGTTCAAAATACCACGCAGCGACCGGGAACGAGCACACAGCAGACCATCCAGCTGTTCGCCGTAATACGGAGTCTTGATTTCTTCTGCATAGGTTTCACTAACGGTTGTAATGTAATCTGCATAAACCAAGCCGCCCTTGAGCATATTTGCATCCTTTTTAAATTCCAGCTTGTCCGGCGTGAACATATAGCCCGGCAGGTTGGTGTTATAAATAAAGTGGTCGATGTCCCAAACACCCTGGAATTTCAGGTTGTGGATCGTCATGACGGACTTGATATCCCGGAAGAACTCGCCGCCGTGGAATTTGTCCTTGAGATGCACCGGGATAAGTCCCGTCTGCCAGTCGTGGCAGTGAATAATGTCCGGATGGAATCCGATAACGGGCATGGCTGCCAGAACTGCCTTACAGAAGAAAATATAGCGTTCAATATCCCAACGAACAGAATCGGTATAAGGCTTGTCGCACTTAAAGTAATATTCGTTATCAATAAAGTAGAAGGTAATGCCCTCGTATTCATATTCCATGATGCCGACAAACATCGGTTCACTTCTCTGACCATAGTCCATGTAGAAGCTGGAAACAAACTTGAATTTTCCACGGTATTCCCACGGAATACAAGTATAGTTCGGCAGAATAACCCGCACGTCATAATCCCCTTTATACAGGGCTTTCGGCAGTGCACCAACGACATCTGCCAGACCGCCGGTTTTGACGAATGGAACACATTCAGAAGCTGCAAATAAAATATTTTTCATCTTGCTTTTACCAACCGTGCTGCAAAGGACACGGTTTCTCCTTCCGTATCAAAATGCTGCAACCCGAACGATTGCAGGGAGTGCAGTGCATCCAGAACGACTGGTTTGCAGCTGCTAAAAACATTATACAATATTTTTTCAAAATCGTCAAGTGGAATTTTCTTAAAAACTATAAAAATCGCACAAAATAAAAGAAAATTTCCGGTAAAATGTTGTGGAAAGCGTTTGTGCCGTTTGGCTCATTGCTGCAATTCCTGCACAAATCGTGGACTTTCGGTGATGCCGCTCATAATCTTCTCATTTTTCATACAGGAAAATTTTTTGTGAAATACAGAAAAAATAGTTTCCAATGCGGAAAAAATATGGTATAATAAAGAAAGCTGAATCGAAAGGAGACTGCTTGGATTTTATGGCAGAACAGATACTTCACATGCAAGACCCTGCACAATGGCAGGCACTTTGCGGAAATTTTGACGAAAATATCCGCACGCTGGAACAGCTCTATGAAGTGACCATTGTTTGTCGGGATACAGAAATCAAAGTCAATGGAGCAGAAGCCAAAGCAGCACAGGCAGCAGCGGTATTGCAATCCCTGCTGCAAATGCTGGAAACTGGTCAGCCCATCTCCCTGCAAACCGTCCGCTATGCGGCAATGATGGTCAGTGAGGGCGAAGGACAGGAATTGCAGGCACTTGCAGACGGCGGCATTTGCCTCACCGCAACCGGAAAAGTGGTGCGTGCCCGAACTGTTGGACAAAAACGCTACGTCACTGCCATTCAGAAAAATACCATTGTCTTTGGCATCGGCCCTGCCGGAACCGGAAAAACCTATCTTGCCGTTGCCATGGCAGTCAAAGCGTTCAAGCAGCATACCGTCAGCCGGATTATTTTGACCCGTCCGGCGGTGGAAGCCGGAGAAAAACTCGGGTTCTTGCCGGGGGACCTCCAGAACAAGGTAGACCCTTATTTAAGACCGCTGTATGATGCCCTCTTTGAAATGATGGGAGCAGAAGCGTTCCAGCGAAATCTGGAACGGGGCGTGATTGAAGTTGCACCGCTCGCCTATATGCGTGGCAGAACACTCGACCATGCTTTCATCATTTTGGACGAAGCACAAAATACAACGTCCGAACAGCTGAAAATGTTCCTGACCCGTCTGGGTGAGGACAGCCGTATGGTCATCACCGGGGATATTACTCAGATTGACCTGCCGGATAAACGAAAATGCGGATTGCTGGAGGCAATGCAGGTGTTAAAACACGTCAACGACATCGCCATTCAGGAATTTACAAATAAAGATGTGGTACGCCATCGCTTGGTACAGGATATTATCCGTGCTTATGAAACGTATCATCATCGAGAGAGAAAGGTTGAGAAATGATGCGTGTAAAGGTTATGGTGAAAAACAATCAGAAGGCAATCAAAGTGCCAGTGGGGATTCGGATGCTGATTCGCCGCTGCTGTCAGGCAGTTCTGGTGATGGAACAGTTTCCACATGATGCGGAAGTAAGCGTTTCGTTTGTCAGCAATGCCGAAATTCGGAATTTGAACAGAATTTACCGGAAAAAAGACAGTGTGACAGACGTGCTCTCGTTCCCGCTCGGCGTAGACGGAAAGTATGACATCAGCAAGGAAACCGGCTGTGCCCTGCTCGGCGATGTGGTCATCTCTCTGGAAACCGCTATGCGGCAGGCAGATTTGTACGGACACTCCCTCGAACGGGAAATCGGTTTCCTGACCGTACATTCCATGCTGCACCTGCTGGGCTATGACCACGAAACTTCTCCGCTCGAAGCTCGGAAGATGCGGGAAAAAGAAGAACAGGTGCTCGGCGAACTGGGCATCTCCAGAGAAGAAACCTTTGTTTCAGAGGAGTAACACATGACAAAAACGGTATTTGTAACCATCTCCGGCAGAACGAATGTCGGAAAATCCTCCCTGCTGAATGCCATCGTCGGCGAACGGATTGCCTCGGTCAGCAACAAGCCGCAGACAACCCGTACCCGTATCACGGGCATTAAAACCGTTGGAGAAATCCAAATGGTGTTCATGGACACACCAGGGCTGCACAAGCCGAAAAACAAATTGAGCACTTATATGCTGCAAGCAGCAAAAGAGGCAGTCAATGACATGGATGTCGTCTTGTTTGTAGCAGACTGCACCCGACAGCCCACCGAACAGGAACTGGAATTTTTACAGCCACTGAAAGCCTCTAAAACCAAAGTGATGCTGGTGCTGAATAAAATTGACCTGCTCGAAGAAAAAAATGTTTTGATGCAGCGAATTGCAGAATGGAACGCAGCGTTTCCGTTTGCAGAAAGTTTCCCCATCAGCGTTTCTGAAAATGACGGCGTGGATTTGGTGGAAGAAGCGGTCTGTCACTGTGCAATCCCTGCTCCGCACTACTTCCCGGATGACAAAATCACCGACCAGCCGGAACAAGTGCTGATTGCCGAAATGATTCGGGAACAGGTGCTGCGGCTGCTGCGGGATGAAGTGCCGCACGGCGTTGCAGTTGCAGTGGAACGGCTCTCCGAACGAGACGACAAGGACTTACTGGACATTGATGCAACCATTTACTGTGAACGGGAATCCCACAAGGGCATTCTCATCGGCAAAAAGGGAGCCATGCTGAAACGGATTGCCAGCCAGGCAAGAGCCCAGCTCGAACAGTTCTTTCAAATTCAAGTCAACCTGCAATGCTGGGTCAAAGTCAAAGAGGACTGGAGAAATCGGGATGGACTCATCCGGAACTTTGGCTTGAACAACCTCGACAAGTAATCCCCTGCACAGAAATTTCCATGGATAACCGGCATTTGTTTTTGCAATCCTATTGGCAGAGGTGAAAACAGATGCAAGCAAATCTTTGGACACGATTTTGCCAGACCGGAAAAATCTCGGACTATCTGGCTTGGAAACAAACGGCACAGGCTGCCGAACAACCCAAAAAGGATACCATCGAACCATGCTCACAAAACGATGCTTGATTCTACAGGAACGGCAGGCAGGTGATGCCGGCAGATTTCTGGATATTTTAACAAAAACAGAAGGCGTTCTGGAAGTGTTCGTGCGAGGCTCGAAAAAAGCCAACAGCAAACATCTTGCTGCAACACAGCCATTCGCCTATTCCAAACTCTGTTTGGCAGAGAAAAACGGCAGGTACTATGTGGAAAGTGCTGAGCCGATTCATTTATTTTACGGGCTGCGGGAACATTTGACGCAGCTCGCTTTGGCAGCTTACTTTTTTGACCTCATCCGGTATGCCGTCCCTACCGGACAGCAGCAGAATTTTATTTTACGGCTGACCCTCAATACGTTATATTATCTCACCACGGGAAACCGCAGCGAAGCATTCCTGAAAAGCGTCTTTGAACTGCGGTTTCTATCCGAACTGGGAATGATGCCGGATGTATTGGTCTGTCCGGTCTGTATGGAGTACTTACCGCAATCCCTGTTCTATTCCGCCAGAACAGGGCATTTTTATTGTCAGAAGTGTTATACCCCCCAAGAAGAAGATTATGCTGTCCCAATGTCGCTGGGCGGCTTACAGGCGATTCGGCATATTGTCCTGACCGAACCGGAACGCCTCTTTCAATTCCGGCTGGGTGCGGAAACACAACAGGCAGTCAATCAGTTCTCGGAAACCTTTGTTCGCTACCAACTGGACTACCAACCACAGACCCTGCAATTCTACAAACGGCTGCTATCCACACAACCACCCCTTCCCCGTCCGTCCTCAACAACGGACAGATGACAAATTGTTTTCCAAAAACAAGGAGGCATTATGAATCCAAACGAACGTACATTAGAATTAGATAAAATCTTAGAGCTGCTCGCCAACGAAGCCGCCAACGACCTCACCAGAGAACAGGCTCGCCACTTACAGCCCCAGACGGATTTGGCTGTAGTACAAGCAGAACTGGAAAAAACAGACTCTGCCCTTGCCTTGGCAGTGCAGTTCGGCACACCGCCCTTTTATGCCTTTCAGGATATGTGCACGTCCCTACAACGTGCCAAATCCGGGGCAAAGCTCTCCCTCAAAGACCTGCTGGAAATCGCACGCATTCTGCGACAGGTACAGGCACTAAGTGACTGGTACGACCACTGTTCCGGTGTCGAAACACCGCTGGACGATTTGTTCAGCCGACTTGCTCCTGTTCCGTTCCTGCTGGAAAAGCTTGACCGCTGCATTCTTTCCGAAGAGGAATTAGCAGACGCTGCCAGCCCAGCCCTTGCCGACATTCGCCGGAAGATTCTCCGTTCCGGACAGCGGCTTCGGGAAACTCTGGATAAAATGGTACGCAATCAGGATGTGCAGAAATGCTTGCAGGATGCACGGGTGACAATGCGAGATGGTCGGTTTGTTCTGCCCGTCAAGGCGGAACATCGGGGACAGGTGCAAGGCTTGATTCACGACACTTCTGCCTCTGGTCAGACGTTATTCATCGAACCGCTGGCAGTCGTAGAAGCCAACAACGATATGCGGTTGCTGGAAAGCTTAGAGCAAGAAGAAATCGAACGGATTATCACCGAACTCTGTGCCGACTGCGGAACATGGGCGGATGCCATCATTGCAGACCATGCCGTCTGTGCAGAACTGAACCTTTATTTTGCAAAGGCAAATTTAGCAGCAAAGATGCATGCCTTCCGTCCGATTGTCACCGATGACGGCGTACTGGATTTGAAGAACGCCCGCCACCCTCTGATTCCGGCGGAAAAAGTTGTTCCCATTTCCTTTTCACTCGGACGAGAACAGAAAACCTTGATTATTACGGGTCCAAATACGGGCGGTAAAACAGTCGCCTTAAAAACTGCTGGTTTGCTGACTTTAATGGCAATGTGCGGCTTGCTGATTCCAGCAGCGGAAGGCAGTCAGATTTCTGTCTTTGAAACCGTCTTTGCCAACATCGGCGACACCCAGAGCATTGAACAGAACCTCTCGACCTTCTCCGCTCATATGAAGCAAGTCATTGAGATCCTGCATCAGGCAGATGACCGCTCATTGGTATTGCTGGATGAACTTGGCTCTGGAACAGACCCGGTAGAAGGTGCAGCTTTAGCCGTTGCCATCATTGAACGCCTGCACAGCAATGGGGCAAAGATGATGATTACCACCCACTATCAGGAATTGAAACTCTATGCAACCGAACACCCAGAAGTGGAAAATGCATCGTGTGAATTTGACCTAGTACATCTCAAGCCAACCTATCGCTTGATTTTAGGTTCTCCTGGAAAATCCAATGCATTCGCCATCACAGAGGGCTTAGGTATGGATCCGTCCATCATTCAGCAGGCTCAAACACTTGTCAGCGAAGAAAATTTGCGGTTTGAACGGGCAGTGGAAAAGCTGGAACAGACTCGCCAGACACTCGAAGACCAGTTGCAGGCAATTCAGGTGGAAAAGCAACAGGCAGATGAAGCGGCTGCAAAGGCAAAACAGGAACTGGAAGAGATTCGGGCAGAGCGTGCCGAAAAAATCGAACAGGCTCGCTTGCAAGCCATGCAGATTGTCGAGCAGACCCGTGCAGAATCCAATGCCTTGTTGGAAGAACTGGACAAGCTGCGAAAAGAAAAAGAACGGGCGACATTCTCAGAAGATGTCATCTCTGCAAAATCCAGCAGCAAACGGCGATTCCGCCATATGTATGAAACGGCAAACCCACTCGAAGAAGCCGCTGCAACAGATGCTTCTTACCAGCTGCCGAGAGCGTTGAAAGTCGGGGATACCGTCATGGTTGCCGACACCAAACAAAAGGGAAAGGTCGTCAGCCTGCCGGACAGCAGCAATCGCCTGTTGGTACAGTTCGGAGCAATGAAAACCAAAATGCAGCTGGAACGGCTGCGGCTTGTCAACAGTCAGCCCGAAAAACAACCGCAGAAAAAGAATGCTTCTCGTACCGGAAAGGTTTCTGCAAAAACCGAACGCAGCGGTTCGATGGAACTGGACATTCGTGGCTGCACCTGCGATGATGGCGTTTACCAGATGGATGCGTTCTTAGACCGTGCCGTCTTATCTCACGTTTCCACCGTCACCATCATTCACGGAAAAGGAACAGGGCTGCTGCGGAAAGCCGTTCATCAGCGGCTGAAACAATTGAAATATGTCAAAAGTTTTCGGCTGGGGGTCTTTGGCGAGGGCGAAGACGGCGTTACCATCGTAACACTGGCATAATATAACGCTCGTATCCATTCACCCACGGCATCAAAAAGGAGGAATTTTCATGACAGAAACAGAAAAAATGTTGGCAGGGAAAATTTATGATGCTTCTGATTCCCATCTGGCAGACCGCCGAATCGTAGCACATCGGCTCTCCAAACAATACAATGACACCTTTGAGGATGAAGCAGAAAAGCGAACTGCCATTTTAAAAGAACTGATTCCCAATCTGGGCGAAGATACCTACTTACAAGGGCCGATTCAATTTGACTACGGTCTTTATACCACATTCGGTACACGCTGCTATGCCAATTTCAACTTTGTTGTGCTGGATATCTGCCCGATTACGATTGGAAACAATGTCTTTTTTGGACCCAACTGCACCTTGGCAACCCCGTTACACCCATACTTACCGGAGGAACGCAACCTTCGAGAAAAAGAGGACGGCACACTTTACACCTTGGAATATGGTGCACCGATTCACATCGGGGATGACTGCTGGCTTGCCGCAAATGTCACGGTCTGCGGTGGTGTTACCATCGGAGCAGGCTGCATCATTGGTGCAGGCAGCGTGGTAACTCGTGACATTCCGGCTGGCTCTCTGGCTGCCGGAAACCCGTGCCGAGTGATTCGCCCCATTACTGAACAGGACTCGATTTATTTGAAGAAACAACTTTTTTAAACACGAAAGGATTTTTTATGGAAGCAAACCAGACCCAAACTGCTGCTTTTGCAGACTTGTCGCTGTCGGCAGAAACCATTGCCGAACTGCAAACGTATCTGCTGGCAGTCGCAAATTATTATCACATTCTCCCGATTGAAAAGCTCTATTCGATTTTGTGCGAACAGAATCCGGAGTTTCTCTCGAAAGAAGATTTTCTCTCTTTCTTACAGGCTCAGAAAACACAGCCCACCTGCTACCAGATTTTAAAGCCGGGCGAACTGTTTGAAGGCGTTCCAGCAAATTTGAATCTGCTCTGGAATGGCATGCTCGTACATGAATGCCTGCTGGTTGACCAAGATGAATGCTATGCCTTTCTGGAATTCTCAGAGGGAAAGCCGTATCATGTCCCGGAAAAAGAATTGCTGCTGCAATATGCAACCGAAGAATTCTATGAAGAAACGCCGGAAGTCACGGCAATGCGTGCCGTCTTTGCAGATATGGGTATGTCCCCAGCCAGACAGGAATCGGAACTAAAAAATTATATCTTGTTTGCACAGGAAAATGCAGAACTTCCGGAGGTTTTCGATGACATCCAACGCCGGAAACTGACATTCAATGACCGGACACTGCGAAAATTCGTTCGGGCTTACCGGAACTTGCACAATCATTTGCCGCTGCCGTTGATTCACGGCTGCACGCCAGTGGAACTGCTGGAAGTCTTTCCGGAAATGCCGGGAGAGATTTTGTATTGGACAGAAGATGTCTACAAGACACCAGAGGTACAAAAGCGAATGGAACAGCTGGTTTCTGCTGCTGCAACGCAGCCGAAGCAGAGCTTGGCAGACTTCATGCAAAGTCAGATTGACTTGAAAAAGATGCTGGAAGATGTGCCGGGACAGCTGCCGTCTTAAATTTATAAGATACTAGGTGTTATAGAATGATTGCAATCAAAAATAAATTATTAAAAGGATATACTTTTTGGCCTCTCTCTGCAAACCGCAAAATCTTCATCTTAATGCATCTTCAAATTCCTTATCTTGATATTTTTCTTTGAGATACTCATAGCAATCCTTTTCAAATTCTTCTCCACGTATCATTTTTTACTCCTTTTTTATAAAATAAAGAGCTACTGCACAAACCACAATGCAGTAGCTCTCTTTATCTTAAAAATTCTTATCAATCAAGACGCATTAGTCTTTCTTTGCAAAGTCTTCTTTCCGAATCTGTGCCCGCTTAATCTTACCGCCCAGTGTCTTTGGCAGTTCTTCCACGTATTCAATAATTCTCGGGTACTTGTACGGTGCAGTGGTATGCTTTACATGGTTTTGCAGTTCCTTGGTCAGAGCTTCGCTTGGCTCGTAACCCTTTGCCAGAACAACGGTTGCTTTTACGACATTACCACGAATCGGGTCTGGTGCAGCCGTTACAGCACACTCTACAACTGCCGGATGTGCAACCAATGCACTTTCGACTTCAAATGGTCCAATGCGATAACCAGAGCACTTAATCACATCATCATTTCTGCCGACAAACCAGAAGTATCCATCTTCATCCGGCTCAAACACATCGTGCGAACAATACGTTCCATCGCCCAGAATCTCGTTGGTCATCTCCGGATTGTGATAATAACCGGTGAACAGTCCGATTGGATAGGATTCTTTCAGGTGCAACATGGTCAATGCACCGTGTTCGCCTGCCTTTGCGTCAACACCTTCATCCGTAATCAAATGAATATCATACAACGGGGACGGTTTCCCAGTCGAACCCGGCTTTGGTGTCAGCCACGGGAAGTTTGCAATCAGAACAGAACCTTCTGTCTGTCCGAAGCCCTCCCGAATTTCCTTGCCGGTCAGTTCTTTCCACTTGTTGAATACTTCCGGATTCAGCGGTTCGCCTGCAGTTGCAAAAGTTTCAATGCTGGAAAGGTCATATGCCTTGACATCTTCCTGCAACATGAACCGATACATGGTCGGCGGTGCACAGAACGTGGTCAGCTTGTAATCCTGCATCTTTTGCAGCAGATGGGTCGGGATAAACTTCTTCATATCATAGGCAAAAATCACTGCCCCGCAAATCCACTGTCCGTAAATCTTACCCCAGCCAAACTTTGCCCAGCCAGAGTCAGAAACGCTCATGTGCAGCTTGTTTTCCTGTACCTGCTGCCAATACTTCGCCGTTACAATGTGTCCCAGCGGATGAGCATGGTTGTGCTGTACCATCTTCGGGTCGCCGGTTGTACCGGAAGTAAAGTAAACAATGGCGGTTTCATTTGCCTTCGTTGCAGCTGCTCCGGTCGGTCTTGGGAATACGTCAGAATACTTGGCAATCTCTTCTTCAAAATCCTGCCAGCCGTCCCGCTTTCCGGCAACCAAAACCCGATGCTGAATGCTCGGAACTTCGCTTTGTGCAGCTTCTACCTGCTCGATAACATAGGCATCATCGACACAAATCATGGTATGAATGCCGGCACTGTTGCCACGGTAAACCAAATCCTTCTTGGAAAGCTGCAAAGAACCAGGAATCAGAATTGCTCCGATTTTATGCAGGGCAACTGCACAAACCCAGTATTCCCAGCGGCGGCGGAGAATCAGCATGACAACTGTTCCCTTGCGAATACCCAGATGATGAAAATAGTTTGCGGTCTGGTTCGACAAACGGGAGATTTCTGTGAAAGTAAAGGTTCGTTCGTTTCCGTCATCATCGCACCAAACGAGTGCTTTCTTTTCCGGTTCTTGCTTTGCCCATTCATCAACGATGTCAAACCCAAAGTTAAAGGTTTCCGGAACATTGACACGATAATTCTGCTTAAAGTCCTCGTAACTGTCAAATTCAATCCGAGGAAGATACTTGTCCAACAACATAATCAAAAACATCCTTTATCTGAATTGTAGTCTGGAATTTCGCTCCAAATATACACTTTCTATTATAAGCAAAATTTTTTTCTCTGTCAAGCACTCTTTGTGTGTTTTTGCAAACCAAATGCAGCAGCAGAGCCGCAAAGAAGAATCCGTCTGCTTTGCTTAACGATTGAAACGCACGAAAAGGACAACGGGACAACGACAGATTGCAGCAAGAAAAAATCAGCTGATGTCTGCCAGTTCTAAGTAAGCGTGTCCATATTCTGCAATAAACTGCTTTCTGCCCTGTAAATCGTCCCCCAGCAGCAAATCGAACATGGCTGCGGTTTCTTCCACACCAGCAGGCGTTACCCGAATTAGACGGCGGGTTTCCGGATTCATGGTTGTCAGAGCCATCATATCCGCTTCGTTCTCGCCCAACCCTTTTGAACGCTGGAGGGTTGCCGGTTCTTTGCCGATTTTTTGCAGAATTTCGACCTTCTCCTTTTCCGTATAGGCGAAATACGTCCGCTTCTTCGTGGTGATTTCAAACAGCGGCGATTCTGCGATATAGACATAGCCATTTTCAATCAGCGTTGGAGTCAGCCGATAGAGCATGGTTAAAATCAGCGTCCGAATCTGGAAGCCGTCTACATCGGCATCGGTACAAATGACAATCTTATTCCAACGCAGCCCGTCCAGATGAAACATGGAGAGTTCCTTGTTGGCTTTTGTCTTGACTTCTACTCCACAGCCCAGCAGCTTGATGATGTCCGTGATAATCTCATTCTTGAAAATGCGGTTGTAGTCGGCTTTCAGGCAGTTCAGAATCTTTCCTCGAACCGGAATGACTGCTTGAAACTCTGCATCTCGTGCCATCTTAACCGAGCCTAACGCAGAATCGCCCTCCACAATATAGAGTTCCCGTCTGGAAACGTCCTTGCTCCGGCAGTCTACAAACTTCTCTACCCGATTCACCAGGTCGATGTTGCCAGCTAAGTTCTTCTTGATATTCAGACGGGTTTTCTCTGCATTTTCCCGACTGCGTTTGTTGATGAGCACTTGTTCGGCAATCTTGACGGCTTCGTCTGGATTTTCAATGAAATAAATCTCCAGCTGATGCTTGAGAAATTCTGTCATTGCCTCATAGATAAACTTATTGGTGATTGCCTTTTTGGTCTGGTTTTCATAGGAAGTCTGGGTGGAAAAGCTGGAGGAAACCAAAATCAAACAGTCTTCCACGTCTGAGAAGGTCAGCTTGCTTTCATTTTTCAGATACTTTCCGTTCTGTTTCAAGTAGCTGTCAATCTGGGACACAAACGCCTGCTTCACTGCCCGTTCCGGAGAACCGCCGTGTTCCAGGAAGCTGGAGTTGTGATAGTATTCAATCCGCTGCACCCGATTGGAGAACGTAAAGGAAACGGACAGCTTGACTTTATAATCCGGCTTATCTTCTCGGTCACGTCCCTCTCGCTGGCAGTCCCATGTCTGAATGCTCGTCAGAGCCGTTTCTCCGGCGAGTTCCTGCACATAGTCGGCAATCCCGTTTTCATACAAGAACCGCAGTTCTTCCATGCTGCCGTCTTCCTGCTGATGCCGATAGAGGAACAGCAAATTCGGATTGACAACCGCTTGCCGTTTCAGAACATCTCGGAAATACTCAGACGGGATGCTGATTTCAGTAAAGACTTCCAAGTCCGGCAGCCAGTGAATCTTTGTACCGGTTTTCTTTGTTTTGACAGGCGTCTTTCTCAAGCCGCCGATATTGATGCCCTTTTCAAAATGCAGCTCGTAACAGAAGCCATCCCGATAGATTTCCACGTCCATATAGGCAGAGGAAAACTGCGTTGCACACAGCCCCAAGCCGTTCAAGCCCAGAGAATAGGCGTAGTTGTCGCCATCGGCGTTATACTTTCCGCCGGCATACAGTTCACAGAACACCAGTTCCCAGTTATAGCGATTTTCCTTGCTGTTAAAGTCCACAGGGCAGCCTCGCCCGAAGTCCTCGACTGTGATGGAATGGTCGTTGTACTGGGTGACGATGATTTTATCGCCAAAGCCGGAACGGGCTTCATCAATGGAGTTGGAAACGATTTCAAATACCGAGTGTGCACAGCCGTCCACGCCGTCTGAGCCAAAAATAACGCCCGGACGTTTTCTAACTTTGTCCGGACCTTTCAGCATGGTGATACTCTCGTTGTTATAGATTTCTTTTTTTGCCATAATTTCATCCTTATCTATTTTGTTGCGGTTGTTCCGCCGTTGTTTTCTCTTTATTATACGACAAGACCACCAAAAAAGTCAAGCGGCAAAGATATTTTCTGTTTCGTGTGGGAGAAGCTTCTTTCCTCCAGGCGATGAAAAAAGAAATGATGTAGGTCGATGTAGGTCATTTCCATACCTTTCTATGTAGAAGAAATTTTTACTTTTTTTCTCGCGTGCGTAAAGTATACATATGCGTGTCACCGACTGTCACTTCCCAGTTTTTCGGGCTTTTTTGCACTTTTTTGATGTAGGTCGAATGTAGGTCGATGTAGGTCATTTGCAAACCTTTCCCAAAAGCGAAAATTTTTTGCGTGTTCCATTTTCTGCACTGCCGTCTTTTCTTCCCAGTTTTCGGGCTTTTTTGCACTTTTTCGTGACAGTCGGTGACGGTCGCTTTGTCCGCCCTCACGCAGGGGCGTGGATGGAAAAGCTGCGTGTAAAAGGCTGGCTGTGTGTTACCACAACTTGCACCTCGTAGCACACCGTCCTTTGGACGGTGCTGCTCGAGGGTTTTATTTACTGTTACAGCTTGTTTTGGTTGTTTGAAACAAGCAATGCTTGTTTTGCTTGTTTTTACGATAGGGATTCCACTTGCCGTTCAACAACTGCCCGAATCATTCCCCCTTACCACACGCCAGGGTGTGAATGGAACTGCTGTATAATGGTGCAAGCTGAATGGCAGTGCCTTGTATCTGCCTGGAAATTTCTTCTTCGCAATCCAAATGCATCAAAAATACAGAAACGCCCTGTTCAGAAAGGGCTTTCAACCGTGGCAAGGTATCCTGTATATACAAATGCACGCCGCTTTGTATTGCCGCAAGTTCGGTATATAAGAAGCTGCCCGGATGCAGATACGGAAGAAACGGCTCTAGCGTTCGGGTATCGCCCGTATAGACTACCGTCTTGCCTGCAACGGTCAACACATATCCATAACATTTCAGCCGAAGCGTGTCTGTATGCTCTGTGAGCACTGCCCTTTGCAGCCAAGGTTTTTGCAGCTGCTGCACCGTCAACAGGGAAAACCATTCTGGTTGGCAGCCCTCAATTCTGGTAAGCTGAAGCTGTAAATCTTCCTGTACAAGTTCTGAGGGTGCAACCACTGTCAGGCGTTTGTGTTGCGTGAAAAACAGGTATTGCAGCAGCGTTCCCAGTCCGCCGATGTGGTCGCCGTGCGTGTGCGTAATCAACACATAAACATTGAAAACATTGCTCCAGTCAAAGCATTTTACTTTTTGAAATGCCGTTTCCGGGCAATCCAATAGAATCAAATCTCCCTGCTCCCGAAAGAATGCAGCGTTGTGCTGGTCTGCAAAAGCAGAACCTCGTCCAAAAAATTGCAGCATTGCAACCCCTCTCTTTCTTTTTTAATCTCCTGCTCTGGACTCAATCATCCTCGAGCTCTTCGCAGTCCTCACATTCACAGTCTGGGTCGTGAAACATCGGTCGGGGCTTTGCAGGCTTGGAAGAACGCCTTGCAGGCGGAGGAGTAGGCTTTGTGCGGCTTTGCAGGAGAATCCACGCATCTTCGTCCACCGTGGAACGCTGCTGCTTTGGAACGGTCTTAACGGGATACGCTGGCTTTCTACTGCTGCTTTGCGTGTGGCTGCTTTTGGAGGAAGTAGGCGTTTTTTTATCCTTGTCTAAAATGGCTTTGCTGACAGCAAGAATGGCAAACAGAAGACCATAAACAAGAATCAGGCCAATGAATACAAGCATTTTTGTTGCTCCTTTCTGTCCGTTTTGGTGTGGAGTAAAAATTATAGATTCTTGTAGTAGGTTTCTATCATTCTTGCCATCAAATGACGACGCTTATAGAGAAACGCTTCATAATCAACTACTGTCATCTCTGTAATTTCCGGCGGAATT
>ENA-OPBX01000500-OPBX01000500.1-human-gut-metagenome-genome-assembly--contig:-NODE-500-length-27862-cov-3.037760_pt1 | contig 27862 bp, 22 predicted proteins | sample MGYA00241075_ERZ501466 | MGnify/ENA primary metagenome ERZ501466 (study PRJEB25962, sample SAMEA2042633) | human gut metagenome | biome: human gut; feature: human-associated habitat; material: faeces...
CTTTGCCATCCAGATTGGTATCACCCTTTTTGCCGATGAGCAGGGTCTTGGTGTAGTCTGTACCGTCTGTGTTTTTCAGCGGCTGGGTGTTGAGGGTAAAGGGAACCGGATTTACATAAGCACTGCCGGACTGCTGAGCATAGAGTTCTGCCGGAGATTGTCCGCAAGTAACGGCATCTGTCACATCCTGTGTGGCAGTTGTTCCGTCTGCACTGGTAACAGTTGAAACCAGTTCCCCGTTGCCCTGATTCAGGCGGATTTCCTTATCATTTTCTGCGAAGAAGCAGTAATACGGACTGGTGCTATCTTGGGTAATCGTACCGGAAGCAGCTCCAACAGTAATGGTGGTGTTCATCAGTTGCAACGGAACGAGGGAAGAAGTGGTTGCCAGCCGGCAGTTATCATTCAACTGCACATCATAAGAGCCGACAGGCGTCCCCTGACGAAGCACAATATCGAATGAAAAACAAGGAAATTCATCGGTATAGCCGAAGAATGCAGGGGTTTCCGTTGCAGCAGGTGTCCAATAACAAGTATTATGAAAGCCCTTGTATGCAGTGCCTGCGGATAACGTCGTATCATAGTGCGGAAGTTCGATGGTTGCTGTTTTTTGTGCAAAGTTTGGGTCGTTCTGGTCGTAGTATAAATAGTCGAACGAAGCACTGCCATCTGCATGTACCTGTATCTGAGAAGCTGGAATTTCTACTTTCTCCTGAACATATTCTTTAACACCGTTTACCAGCTTGTTGCATTTGAGTGTGAAAGAAGCACCGCCGTTTCCATCGCTGCGGACAATCTCTCCGCCATTCATGCGTTCATAGATGACATCTCCCAAAACGAAAGAGCCAAATGGGGAAAAGACGGTTTGTCTGGAGAGTTTGCCCAGACAAAATTCTGGATAACGGGAAGTATAAGAACCGCCGCTATAAGTGCGGTCTTCAGCATCGCTCATTGTTCTTACATTCAAGCTGTTATCAAAATAAACGTGTTCGGTATCAGAGGCATGATAGGTCAGCAGGAATGCACGGGGGCTGATGGAATTGTCCCCATGGAAATAAACTTTGGTGTTGATGTGAACATCGCCCTGTGCCAGTTCTTCTGTAGAAACAAAGGTTCGTTCTGGCTGGAGGGTTACTTGAAACGGAGAGAGATTAGCGGATGCACCCGCAACGGACAGGTGATCGAAAACGCCGTCTGCGGCTGCAACCTGTTCCGCATAGGTGGTAACATCTTCTTCTGCGGAAGCAGAAATGCCAGCAGAAAACGGGGTAGCAAGAGCAGCTGTGAACACGCCGCAAAGGGCAATGGCAGCTATTTTATTTCTTTTAAAAATCATAAAGACTCCTTTCTGTCAACTGGAAATCATCCCAGAAACCAAACATCTTGAAAAAGCATACAGCTTACCTTGATTATACCATGTTCAAATAGGCTTGTCAAGAAACCAAATCCGGTTCTTTTTGGGGGCAGAAGCAGAGATTTTTGTCGAATGGAAGCAATTTCAAAGATGAACAAACTGTAAAAACGCAGAAAAGGAACTTGACAGAATCGAGTGGTTATGCTATACTAACCGTGGTTAGGCAGAACTAACCAACCACCTGCAACCGGAATCATGCAAACAGCAGGTATAAAAATCCGTAGGAAGGTCAGAATAAAAAGGCATTCGTATGGAAATCACAATCCGGTTTTCCCAATCACACAGATTACCATCAGGAAAGGAACGAATAAAATGGCTTATTTGGAAATTGAAAAGGTCATCGGCAGAGAAATTATGGACTCCAGAGGCAATCCGACCGTAGAAGCAGAAGTTTTGCTGGCAGATGGAACGATCGGCAGAGGTACTGCACCGAGCGGTGCATCCACTGGTGAATTTGAAGCACTGGAACTGCGGGACGGCGACAAGGCTCGTTACGGTGGGAAGGGTGTTACCAAGGCAGTAGAAAACATCAACACCACCATCAATGATGTACTGGTTGGGTTGGATGCTTCTGATATCTATGCAGTTGACCGTGCAATGCTCGCAGCAGATGGCACAAAGGACAAGTCCAATCTGGGTGCAAATGCCATTCTGGCAGTTTCCATTGCAGCTGCAAGAGCTGCTGCAATCTCTCTGGATATTCCGCTGTATCGGTTCTTGGGCGGCGTATCTGGTAACAGACTGCCGGTTCCGATGATGAACATTTTGAACGGTGGTGCACATGCAACCAATACCGTTGATACACAGGAATTCATGATTATGCCAGTTGGTGCTCCAACCTTTAAGGAAGCACTGCGTTGGTGTGCAGAAGTATTCCACAGCCTGGCAAAGATTCTGAAGGCAAAGGGTCTGGCAACCTCTGTTGGTGACGAAGGCGGCTTTGCACCGAACCTGTCCAGCGATGATGAAACCATTGAAACCATTCTGGAAGCAGTCAAGGCTGCTGGCTATGAACCGGGCAAGGATTTCATGATTGCAATGGACGCTGCTTCTTCTGAATGGAAGAGCGAAAAGGGCAAGGGCTATTATCACCAGCCGAAATCCGGCAGAGATTTCACGTCGGATGAACTGATTCAGCACTGGGCTGATCTGGTAGAAAAGTATCCGATTATCTCCATCGAAGATGCACTGGACGAAGAAGACTGGGAAGGCTGGCAGAAGCTGACCAAGGAACTGGGCGACAAGGTACAGCTCGTTGGCGACGACCTGTTTGTAACCAATACCGAACGGTTGTCCAAGGGCATTTCTTTGGGCTGTGGCAACTCCATTCTGATTAAGCTGAACCAGATTGGTAGCGTTTCCGAAACACTGGAAGCCATCAAGATGGCACACAAGGCAGGTTATACTGCAATTTCTTCTCACCGTTCTGGTGAAACAGCAGATACTACCATTGCAGACCTTGCAGTTGCTCTGAACACTTGCCAGATTAAGACGGGTGCACCGAGCAGAAGCGAACGGGTTGCAAAGTACAACCAGCTGCTGCGGATTGAAGAAGAACTGGGTGATGCAGCCGTATATCCGGGCATGCAGGCATTCAATGTAAAAAGATAAATCCTTCCTATTTGATAAAAGATGATGGGGAAGCCGGCTGGCGGAAGTAATTCTGCCAGCCGGTTTTCTTTTTATATGATGTTCTGGAGATGCGATTCCTGCAAAAAATCTACATTGACAAATCCCGGAAAATGGGATAAACTGAAAAGGATGCAACGAAGGAGGAAAATTTTTTATGCAGACGTTTACCAACAACTTAATCTTCAGTTTAAACGCAACGATTCCCATTTTTTTAATGATGGCGTTGGGGTTCTTTTTGCAGCGAATCCACCTGTTGGACGACCACACCACCCAGAAACTGAATCAGTTTGCCTTTAAGGTGCTGCTGCCAGCCTTGTTATTTATGGACTTGTCGACCGCAGATTTTCAGTCGGTTTGGGATACCAAATTTGTACTGTTTTGTTTTTGTATTACTAGTGTTAGTATTGGCATTGCCTTTTTACTGTCGCTGCTGCATCGGGAACGGGCAGACCGTGGGGAATTTATTCAGGCAGCCTACCGCAGCAGTGCTGCAATTCTGGGAATCGCCTTTGTCAAGAACATTTATGGCGAAGCAACCATGGCAGCATTGATGATTGTCGGAACAGTACCGCTCTATAATATCATTGCCGTGGTGGTACTCTCTCTAACTGCTCCGCAGGCAGAGGGGCGACCAAAACCAAACCGGAAAGCGTTACTCTTAAAGACGTTGAAAAATGTTGCAACCAATCCGATTATTTTGGGGATTGTCGTTGGCATGTTGTGGTCAGTTTTGCGGATTCCGCAACCTGTGATTCTGTCGAAATCGATTTCCTATCTGGGCAACATGGCAACACCGCTTTCCCTGATTGCTTTAGGGGCATCGTTTCAGTGGCAGGATGCAAAGGGCAAACTTCTGGCAACGCTGGGCATTACGGCAACGAAACTGCTGTTGTTCTGTGCATTGTTTTTACCGTTGGCGGTTGCGTTTGGATTCCGGACAGAAAAACTGATTGCCATTTTGGTGATGCTGGGCAGTGCAACAACTGGAAGCTGTTTTGTCATGGCAAGAAATATGGGACACCGTGGAACATTAACTGCTTGTTCGGTCATGATGACAACATTGTGCAGTGCGTTCACATTGACGATGTGGTTATTTATTTTGCGGACGCTGCAATACATTTAAATAAGATAAAAAATAGAATGAAAATCAAAACAAAATCGGCAGCCGTACGAAATGAGTACGACTGCCGATTCTGTTATAAAAAATTGAAAGAGGAGAAGCGAATGGTTTATTGTTCAGATGTATCAACTGGCAGATTTGGAACTTCATCACTGTTCAGTATAAATTTCATCAGATAACTAACATCCTTATCACCAATGTTTCCATCTCGGTCAACGTCTGCATTTTTCTGTGCAACATCAGAAAGTATCATCAGATTTGCAAAATACTTGTTTGTTGTGATACTGTCCAGAATATCTACAACGCCATCCAAGTTGACATCACCGTAGTTCACGCCTTCTTCATCGGCAGTTGTCGTTGTGGTGACAGCTGGCTTTGTGGTTGTAGTTGTAGTTGGAGCAGCAGTTGTTGCAGTTGTAGTAACAGCAGTTCCGCCCTGGTCAGCATATACCATGTAGTACAGGTTTGCAGTATCTGCCTTGGTAATGGTGTGTGTGCCAGCAGATACAGAGACTTGAATGATGCCGTCGCCCTTTGCAGTATACTTCGTACCGTCTACCTTAACGGTTGCATTCGGTTCAACAAATACGAGGGTCAAGTCGCCCTTTGCAGTGTTGGTAAAGCCAACAGAAGTTGCAGATTCCATTTTCAGGCTCTGGGTCAGGGTCAGACCGTTGTAAGAAACAGTACCCTTGTTGGTTGCCAGATTACCCGTGATGGTATAGAAGCTGCTGTTCTTGCCGTTTGCGGTAAAGTCGTGAATCTGTGCACCAGCCGGAGTCGGTGTTTCGCTCTGCTTGCCGCTGGTTGTAGTAGTCGGCTTTACAGTTGTTGTCGTGGTGGTTGTGGTTGGATTCTGTCCGGAGGTGGTTGTGGTTGTAACAATTGGCGTATCGCTATTGCTGAGGTGATAGCCCATTGTTCCATACTTGCCATCGGTCTTTGTTTCATACAGACCGCCCAGATTCAAAGAGCCATCTGCATTTCTCCAAACCTTGTGGAAATCCGTTCCCTGTTCCGGAGCTTTCGTCAATGCGATGAAGTCGGAAGCGGTTGGACCTGTAAACTTCGTGCCAATCTTTGCCCCGTTGGTGATTGCGGTATCGGACTCAACCAGATAATAACCGCTGTTGTAGTAAACACCGTTGTTGTAAGTACCAACGTATTTATCATTGGATGCACCGCCCTTCAGCTTTGCATCTGAAAGGAAGATAGAAGCATCATAATAAGACATCAGGTTGTCAAAATCGCAGCCCGGATCGGTACAACGGTAGCAGGAGAAGTTCGGCTTGCCTGTGCCTTCGCCATTGTTGTTGATGGCGGTGCAGTTGATCAATGTGCCGAGCTTCGGGTTGTTGTTATCCGTAAAGCCACAGTGCAAGTTTTCAAAGGACAGACAATTCTTTACAACATGAGCAGAGCCAATGCCGCTGCCGCCCAGCTTGAAGCCGTTACCGTCGCAGTTGCCATAGCCTTCGCCAAATTCTGTAAAGCCGTTCCGGAATGCAACGCAGTTTTGAATGGTAACAATACCAATCGGACCTGTTGCAGCTTTTGCAAACAAATCCCAGCCGTCATCGCTGTTGTTGTATGCCATACAGCCATCAAATACATTGCCTTCGCCGCAGGTCAGCTTTGCAGCAAAACCATCCGCATTTTCCATGGAGGCATTGTCGCAGTTGTTCTTAGAAGTACAGTTCAGAATCAGGTTATAGCTCGGCCAATCTGCAATGGTTGCAGCACTGGTATTATACCGGGAAATCTGTAAGCCGGTATCCTGGTTGTCATTGAAGACCATGTTTTCAATGCGGTTGTGATTGCCGGCAAGCAGCATGCCGTTATCTGCAGCCTTAGTGATTTCAAAACCGTAGAATTTCCAGTAGTCGCCATCCAGTACGACACCACGCTTCGAGCCGTCTGCTGCACCCTGTCCGCTGAAGTCCAGCTTTACAGTTGCACCCGGATAAGCAGAAATGGTCTTGTATGCATTTTCTGCACCATTGTTGCTGCTGTCGATGAGAATCATTTCACTCAGTTCATAAGTGCCATCGAGCAGGTAAATGGTCTGACCAGCGGAAACCTTCTGAATGGCTTCGTAGATGTCCATCGGGTCATCCATCGTACCAACACCCTTTGCATTCGGGGCACAGTACAGAGCACCTGTAACCGGAGTTGGTTTTGTTGTTGTGCCAGCTGGAACAGTAGTTACAACGCCACCCTTTGTAGTGGTAATGGTGGTTGTAGTGGTGGAAGTTGTGGTGGTAGCAGGTTTGGTTTCTGTAACCTGTGGAGTATTTCCGCTGTCACTGAATCCGCTGCCGATGTGGGCAATGGAAGATTTGTAAGCAACCAAAGCTGCTTTCAGTTCCTGATTGACTGCATAGCTGGTGTCATCGACAGCATTGTCAAACTTCCACTGTAAGTCGCCGCCGTCCACACGGCCAGCGTGTGCCGTTACAATGCTCGGAACATCTTCCGGAGCGTCAGCTGTGTAGCTGTACATAATGCTGCTGTCGGTGTCGAAATTGTTATAGGTCGTTCCGCCGGAAACCGTCTTAACAGAGTTTGGAACGGTTTCTGAAGGAGAAGAAACTTCGTAAGCATCAAAGCTGGTGTTGTTTTCAGCATATGGAATATAGCTGGATGCACCAACAATGACATTATTATAAGCCTTGATGATACCGCCGGGTTCGCCGGAGAATGTGCCTTCCCCGAGTGCATCTGTACCCTGTCCAGAACTCATCATCGGGTCTTTGCAGTTCCGGAAGTAGTTATTTTCTACGAATGCAGAAGCTCCCATGGTAACGCCAACACCATACTTTGCATTTCCGTCAAAGTAGTTGTTATAGCTGTGTACGGAGCAGGTACGAATCCGAGGGTGACGGGAGTCAGAGTGGTCATACCAGTTGTGGTGGTAGGTGATGTAATTGCTTTCGGTTTCGGACTTCATGCCTTGCAGGTTGCACTTGCCGTTATCCCAGAAGTGGTTGTAAGAGTGGGTGACATAAGTGGACTTTTTGGTATCCAATGCACCGTCGCCCTTTACCTGGTCGGCATCAGAACCGGCATCGCCATAGAAGAAATCGCAGTTATGCACCCAGATGTGGTCGTTGCCCTGCTGCAAACCGCAGTCATCGCCTTCGGAGCTGTTGCAGTTCATGAAGCCCAGATTCCGAACTTCAATGTTCGAGCAGTTTTTCATAACCAGACCAAAGCCATTCAAAACAGCATCGTTGCCAACGCCTTCAATGGTCATGCCAGCCTTTGCGGTGTCCACATACAAATCACCCTTCGTCAAATCAGTCGGGTCAGTGATGTTGCCGATGATTCGCAGGCAGAGCGGACGGGTTTCCTTGCCTTTTTTATAGGCATTGATGATTGCTTGTACACCTGTTACAGTGACATCGCCCTTGCCTTCTGCATTCAGACTTGCAGTAACCGTATCTTTATTTTCATTCGTGACATAGACAACAACGGCATCCGCACGCAGTGTGCCGTCTTCGTTGTATGCACCGGAAGAAGTGCCTTCTACAAAGCCGAAACCGCTTCTGTCATGGGCTGCTACAGAAACCGTTGCTTCTGCTGCACCGGATAATTCTGTTGTACCATTAACTGGAACGACTTTCAAAGTGTAATTTCCGGCTTTCAGACCAACGGCATCTGCACGGAAATGCCCGTCTTGATACTGCCGGATCAGCATGCTGTCCAGCTGTACGCCGTTGCAATAAACATTGTAACCGGTTGCACCGCTGACTGGCTGCCATTCCGCATAAGCCCCCTCAAAATACCCTGCGGATTTGGTGATGGAAATGCTGCTGGAAGCCAGCAGGGAAAGATTTTCTTCCCATGCTGCATCGGCAGCCGGAACAGCATCTGCTGCGAATCCCAGCATCTGGGATGGAAGCGAAGCAACTGCTGTGACAGCAGCAACCAGCGCTGCCGTCATGCCCTTTTTGAATGAAAATGTGTGTTTCAAAATAAATCCTCCTCATATGCAGTCCCCAGTAACCTGAGTTTGACTGCTGAACCATGTAATTTAAGCATACAACTTTTTGATAGCAGTTGTCAATCTACAAAAATACTGAAAATATTGGCATTGATTTAGCTATTTTACACAAAAGTTTTCATAGGTTTTTGTAGATATATTTTTACATACAGTATCTATTTGTTAGAAAACAAACATAAATATCAGTTTTGTTGTGCTTTTTCGGTTTTATTTTTTCTGATTGTCGGTTGTGTTTCCTGCTTTGTCGAAATAGCAGAAAGCAGGTGGGAAAATCAATGATTTTTATGGATTCTTTACAAATTCCGGATTCCAATCAAGATTAAATCGAAAACAGTTGACAAACGATTTGGAAGCGGATATAATAAAAATGATGATTTCCTGTCAAAATGAAGACCAACAAATATAGACAACCTGTCTGTACTGCAACAGACAGCTCGATAGAAGAAAGGATCGATTGGATTGAACGAAACGCAGAAAGACAACCGTTCTACATACGGCAGTCCGGCTCCGCTTTCCAGAGAACAGATGCAACAGCAAATGCAGGCTGCTTTTCAGGATGGATCGAATCGCCCGAGAAAGAAGAAACAACCAGAACAAAGACGGATTTCTGATATGCCAAACGGCAAGCCAGCTCAAAGGGGAAAACGTGGCAATCAGCCAGAACCAATGCCCCGTTCCGTTGGTCAGGCGAAAGCAGAAAAACTTCGGCAAATCAAAGCGTCCGTTGCCTCTGCTTCGCAGGGGATTTATAATGAAGAAACGCCATCTGCAACCGCAGCTGAAGCACATCGCTATGTGCATCGCCGCAGCAGTGCACCGCCACCGCCTGTTTCGCCACGGAATAGAAACAGCCGTCCGCAAGAACCGGAATATTATGGCGGTTCGGATGTGGCATCTTCCGGAAAAGGCGGAAAGATTGCTGGTATTATAGTACTGGTCTTGGTTGTACTATTATTAATTGGTTATTTGATTGGCTATTTCTCTTACCGGAGCAAGCTGCTGCCAAAAACCTATGTCAATGGTGTCAATGTCAGCGGAATGACATTAGCGGATGCAGAACAGAAGATTTTGAATAGTGCCAGCAATGAAGGCATTACCTTTATTAAAAAGAGTGGTGAAAAGGTGCACTTTGATGGGGCAGAATTTGGCTCGACCGTTTCTTTCCAAGATGGTGCAATGGATGAAGTCACCAGCCAGAGCCATGTACTGTGGTTTACGCACTTGCTGCATAAGTCGGAATATACGGTTTCTGTAGTCAATTCTTATTCGGAATCGAATCTCTCGAATCTGATACTCTCTTACAGCTGGGGCACAACACCGCCGACCGATGCCCACATTCAAAAGGCAAGCGACGGCACGTATTCCATCGTTCCGGAAGATAATGGCGATATGATTGACGCTACGATTTTAATGAATTATACGCTGGAACAGATGCGGGAAGGCAATAATACGATTAAGCTGGAAGATGCAGATTGTTATTTGCAGGCAGAAGTTAAGTCCGAAGACTTGCAAGCTGCTTTGGATGCTGCCAACTCGCTGGCTGATCTGACGATTACCTATGACTTTGACGACCGACAGGAAGTTCTGGATACCAGCACCATTGCGGACTGGATTACAACAGATACAGACGGAAAAATTTCTGTCGATGAAAATAAGGTCAAGGCATGGGTCAATGAAAACTTGGTCAAGTATGATACCTTTGTACCTGTCTATCCCCGCACGTGCCACTCCACCATGCAGGGAACAATTGAAGTACCGCTTGGCGATTATGGAATTTACGGCTGGAAAACGGATGTAGATGCAACCGTTGAAAAGCTGAAAGAATACATCCTTGCAGGCGAATCCGTCACCGTAGAACCGGAATATAGTCAGAGAGGCTATTGCCGTGCAACGGATGACATCGGCGATTCTTACGCAGAAGTAGACATCACGAACCAGAAAGTGTTTGTCTATAAAGATGGCGAATTGGTGATTGAATCCGACTGTGTAACGGGTCTGGCATCCGATCCGGAACGTGCAACACCACCGGGCGTTTATCGTGTCTGGACGATGGAAAAGGATGTCGTTCTGGGTACTTATGCCGTACAGGGTTATGAAGCACCGGTCAGTTACTGGATGAACTTCACAGAAATTGGTATCGGTTTCCACGACTTGGCGAGAGTTGCCTATGGTGGGGACATCTATAAGACCAACGGTTCACATGGCTGTATCAACCTGCCGTTGGATGTAGCTGCGGAAATGTTTGATACGCTGGAGATTGGTTATCCGGTCATTGTAATTCCGTAAGCATCCATAAAAATCAAAATCAAACAGACAACAAGAGCCGCTTTCTAAAGAAGAGAGCGGCTCTTTTCTATTTTTGTCCCTTATTCCAACTGGTGAAAAAATTATTGTACGGCTGCCTTGATTTTGAGCAGAGCACCTTTTTCCAGACGGGAAACCTGTGCCTGTGAGATGCCGATTTCTCCGGCGACTTCCATTTGTGTTTTCCCTCGAAAAAATCGCAGGTATAAAATATTTTTCTCTCGCTGTCCCAACTCTTGCATAGCATCCCGAATGGAGAGTTCCCCCAGCCAGTTTTCCATACTATCTCGGTCGCTGATTTGATCCATTACATAGAGGGTATCGCCGGAATCGGAATAGACGGGTTCATACAGGGAAACGGGGTCAGTGATGCTTTCCAGTGCAATCACAACATCTTCCCGTTTTGCCCCGATTTCCGTTGCAATCTGTTCAATGGTGGGTTCTCGCTGTAGCGTTCCGGTCAGGCGTTCTTTTGCCTGCATGGCTTTATATGCCAAATCTCGCAGGGAACGGCTGACTTTGACCTGATTGAAATCCCGCAGATACCGGCGAAGTTCGCCGCTGATCATGGGAACGCAGTATGTGGAAAATCGTACCTCTTTGCTCAAATCAAAGTGGTTGATGGCTTTGATGAGTCCCACCACGCCGACTTGAAAGAGGTCTTCCATATCCTCGCCCCGTCCTGTAAAACGCTGAATGACGCTCAGAACCAAACGCAAGTTGCCCTGAATGAGTTTATCCCGTGCAGCCTTGCTGCCAGTTTCCTGAATTTCCCGCAGCAGTGCCATTTTTTCTTCTTCTTTTAACACTGTTAATTCCGATGTGTGAATGCCTGAAATCATCACCTTTTGAAATGCCATGCGTTTCACCTCCGCCTTTAGTATGCCCGAGGGAAAACACCTTTAGCCATTTTTTCATCGACAAATCCCTACAAAAAAGCGGTGTACAATTAAGACAACAATTCCTGCCGCAAACGGGATAAAATCTTTTTTTCTTTTCTGGAAACCTGCACTTGAGAGATGCCGAGCCGCTTTGCGGTTTCGGTCTGCGTGAGGTTTTGAAAATAGCGATATTGCAGCAATTTCCGGTCAGCTTGCGGCAGGATTTGCAGCACTTGCCGCAGAGCAAACAGATTTTCCAGTTCGGTGTCCGGTGCAGGAACAGGAATTTCCAAGGGGGCTTCTTCCGCAGCAGTGGTCAGCGAGAGCGGCGGCTGTGCAGCACAGAGGGATTCTGCAATGACTTCTTCCGAGAGTCCAGAACGCTCCGCCAGTTCTGTCAGTGTGGCAGCCCTGCCGTGTTTCTGTTGAAACTGTTCTTGTAACTGTTGGATTTGCATAGCGTGTTCTTTGAGAGAACGGCTGACTTTTACCGCACCGCTATCTCGAAACAGTCGTTTGATTTCGCCGAGAATGACCGGAACAGCATAGGTGGAAAATTGCACGCCACGGGTACAGTCAAATGCTTTGACTGCTTTTAATAAGCCGATACAGCCAGCAGAATAGAGGTCTTCATATTCCATGCCTCGCCCTCGAAAGCGGTTGGCACAGAGATGCACCAGCCCGAGGTGTTCTTCGGCGGTGGGAGCATTCATAGAGAAGCCCTCAGTTTTTTCCGCATGATGACGGTTGTCCCTTCATTGGGTTTGCTGCGAACTTGCAGGTGATCCATAAAACTTTGCATCACAGCAAATCCCAGCCCTGCACGTTCTTCCTCCTTTGCAGTGGTATAGAGGGGCTGCCTGGCTTGTTCGATGTCTGGAATGCCGCAGCCACGGTCTTTGACACGAATATAAACTTCACGGTCTGCTAAAATCTTAATATGTAATTCCACATCGCCTTTCTGGCTGCGGTAGCCATGTACAATGCTGTTGGTGACCGCCTCGGAAACGGCGGTTCGGATGTCTGCCAGTTCTTCCACGGTGGGATCGAGCTGCACCAAAAAGGCAGCAACCAGCGAACGGGCAGTGCGTTCGTTGACAGAGATGCCGGGAAAGACCATTTTCATTTGGTTGGTGGTATGCATGACGTTCCTCCTGCTTAAACGTTGGTGATTTCGATGCTGGCGATGCGTTCCATACCGGAAAGCCGCATCACTCTGCGGATATGCGGGGGCGGATTCTGGATGATGACATGACCGGAACGAGCCTGCATCTGCTGGCAGCGACCCAAAATCAACCCGATTCCGGAACTGTCCATGAATGTGACCTTTTCAAAGTCCAGCCGCAGTTGATGCGGTTCGTAGTCTAAAATCGCTTGGTCGATTTCCTCTCGCAAGCTGCGGGCACAGTGGTGGTCGATTTCGCCGTCTAGTACTGCCGTCAGGCAGGGGTTTTCCAGTTGGATGGTAACAGGCATGGTGATGCTCCTTTCTTCGTCCTGTAGAGAATAGTTTTATTGTAGCAGGAATGGCGAAAAAAATCTGTCGAAGGAGCGGTATTGTTCTGTCGGGAAAAGCGAAATCTATAGAAGAATGAGCGGAGAATGTTGGCGGTCGTTCTTTCAAAAAGAAAGAATTCAACCTTAAAATTTTGTAAAAATAAGAAAGAATGGGTCAAATCAGCGAGAATTTACAAAATAGATTGGTTTTCTTATTTACAAATTGCAGAAATTGGAGTATAATAAAAAAATATGTAGACCCCGTTGCCGGCTGCGGAGCGGTGTTCCTGCATCTAACACGATGGCAGTACCATGTTGCTTTGTGCAGGATCGTGGAAAATTTGCCGTTGTTCCAAACAAATGAAAAAGCAAGGAGGAGGCTTTTTATGTTTTTTTCAGAATCCGATGTGACGGAATTTATTGAAGACAACGATGTAAAATTTATTCGACTGACATTTTGTGACACCCTTGGGGCAATGAAAAACATTGCCATTTTGCCGAGAGAACTGCCGAGAGCGATTGCTTACGGCATCCCGTTCAATGCAACGGGACTGCTGGAGGAACAGCACCAGAACTTATTGCTGAAACCGGAATGCACGACCCTTTCTGTTTTGCCGTGGCGGCCGCAGTCCGGCAGAGTTGTCCGGTTCTTCTGTAACCTGATGACCATGGATGCCAAGCCGTCTGCAGGGGACTTGCGGCAAAATCTCCGCAATACCATGCGAGAGATTGAAGAAAACGACTATCAGTGTCAGATTGCAACCCGCTGTGAATTTTATCTGTTTAAGACTGATGTAGAGGGCAATCCGACCAGAGAACCCTATGACCAAGGCGGCTATCTGGACATTGCACCGCTGGACAAGTGCGAAAATACCAGACGGGAAATTTGCCTGTCGCTGGAAGAAATGGGATTGAATCCGACTTCCTCCTGTCACAAGCATGGGCCAGGACAAAATGAAATTGATTTCGCATGTAGCAATCCGCTGACCGCAGCGGACAACATGATGCATTATAAAACCGTTGTGAAAACGATTGCAGCCCAGAACGGCTTGTATGCATCATTCATGCCGAAGCCGCTGCCGAATCAGAACGGCAGTGCTTTGAAAATCAATATCATCGTTCGCAAGCATGGACAGAATATTTTCGGCTCTTGCCCAGAGGATATGACACCAGAAGGGAAGTCCTTTATTGCCGGAATTCTGAACCGGATCTGCGGCTTTACGCTGTTTGCAAATCCAATTGTAAATTCTTACGAACGCCTGCAGCTGCACACCGCACCGGGACGGGTCAACTGGTCATCCGAAAATCGAGTGCCGTTGATTCGCCTGATGTATGTACCAGGCGGCGATGCCATTATTGAAGTACGCTCTGCGGATGCCTATTGCAACCCGTATATTACGTTCCAGATGCTGTTGCGTGCTGGTATGGAGGGTATTCATCATCAGGAACAGCTCAAGGAAGAATGGGATGCAGCCAACGTGACAACGGTATTCCAGAAGCTGCCGACTTCCTTGGAAGAAGCGTTGCAGATGGCACGGGAAAGCGAATTTGTAAAGGCGTATCTGCCGAATGCAATTCTGCATGATTTCTTCCAGAAAACCGAACAGCAGATTCAAGCAGTTTCTGAGGCAGAAGATGCACAGGCATACTCTTATCATCACTTTTTTTAAAACCACGATGAGAAAAAGATGAAAAGGGGGTATGGATGTGTATACAGAACGAACGCTGTTGATTTCCGGTTCAGAAAAGGGATTGGATGCGATTATCAATTTTCTGAAAGGCTGCGGATATGCTGCGGTTTCTGTGGTATCCAGCGGCGATGAAGCACGCCGGAGACTACAGCAGGACACGTTTAGTTTAATTGTGTTGAATACACCGCTGAAAGATGAATTTGGTTATCAGCTTTCGCTGCAATTGACACAAAATACTTGTTCCGGTGTTGTGATGCTCTGCAAGGCGGACATGGCGGAAGAAATGACGAACAAGACGATTTCCTATGGGGTTCTGGTGGTTGCAAAGCCCTTGAATCGAGCGGCACTGCTGCAAGCGATTCGGATGGGAAAAGCAATGCATGGGCGAATGATGCACATGAAAGCGGAAAACGACAAGCTGCAAAAGAAACTGGAAGAATTGCGGTGTGTATCCCGTGCAAAATGTATCTTGATCGAACGGGAACAATACACGGAAGAGCAGGCACATCGTTATATTGAAAAACTGGCAATGGATACCCGCCGGAATCGGAAAGACGTTGCAATGGAAATTTTGTCCCGTTATGTTGGGGCATAAATAGAAGGATAAATATGAAAGAGAATCCCTTGTATTGCAGAAAGTTGTAAGGACAGGGGATTTTTTTCATGCATAAAAAACAGGATTCCGCAAATAATCTTTTCAAACTGCACAAAAATCAGATTTTTACAAATAGAAAATTGTGAAAAAAGTGAAAAGTTACAAGGATTTTTCGGACATCTTCCCAAAACACCTTGACAAGATACCCCATTCGGGTCTATAATCAAGATACCCCGATGGGGTATTATCCTCTATGTGCAGTGGGCAAACACCTGCCAGGGGGAAAAGAAATGCAAAAGAAAGCTGGGTTTTAAAATGGTAAAAACAGTATTGAAAATTGATGGCATGATGTGCGGAATGTGCGAGTCACATATGAACAATCTGATTCGCAATCTGTTCCCTGTGAAGAAAGTGACTTCTTCCGCAAAAGATGGCGAAACCGTTATCATCAGCGAACAGGAACTGGATATGCCGAAGCTGGAAACAGAAATTGCAGGTATTGGCTACAAGCTGCTTTCGTATACCAGTGAACCGTATGTCAAGAAAGGTCTGTTCTCGTTCCACAAATAAGGAAGTATTTGGAATATTGCTGTATAAATACTCAGAAATTTGGTAAGAATGCCAAAAAATGAGGAATTCTCTTGCCCTTCGCTTTCAAATCGGTTATAATAGAATCAATGGAAAATCAATCCAAATGGGATTGATCCGGATTTGAATGGGGGTATTTCAGATGAGAAGAACAAGATTGATTTTGGGTGCATTCGTGGCAGCAACAGCCCTTGCTTGTACAGGCTGCGGAAAGGATGCAGATTCTACCGCAAATGTAGACTTGGAAGCCATGACTTCAGAAGCAGAAACAACGCCGGAGGAAGAGCCGGAAGTGATTGTAAAAACTTCCATTGTAACGGAAATTGTAGTGAAGCCTGCAACTGAAACGGAAACAGTAGCCAATGCAACGCCTGCTGCAACCGCCGCTCCTGCTGCAAATACAACGACAGGGGATATTTATACGGATGTGATTGCACAATATCGGATTGCCAGTGACAAAGAAGTTTATCCATATTCTTATGCGATGGCAGATTTGAACTTGGATGGCTATCCAGAATTGATGGTTAAGACAGGAAACTGCGAAGCAAACTATGCCTATGAGATTTGGACAAAGGGAGCAGACGGAAAGGCTGTTAAGGCAGGAACAGCAAATGGTTTCCATTCAAATCTATATTGGACAAGGCCGGAGAGCCAGTGGGAAAAATGACCATTGTGGATCTCTGGAAATGTTCCTACCACAACGGAAGAATGTGCCTGGAATCGAAAAGGAGGAAGCATTATGTATCATGTTGAATATCTGCGGCAAAAGGAACGGCAGGAAGCGCTCCTCAGTCGGAAAAACGAGAAATCGGTGTTCTATAACGGCATTTACAACTGCTGAAAAATCCAGTTCTCACAAGAAATCATGTGCCGCTGCACTGGCGGTACGCCTGAATCCGGAGACCAATCCCTATTTTCTGGAACGATTGGGGGTCAATGCCGTGTTCAACGCCGGAGCCATCTATCTGGACAGCAAGTATTGTCTGGTCGTCCGCGTGGAGGGCAGTGACCGGAAAAGCTTTTTTGCTGTGGCGGAGAGCAGAAGCGGCATTGATGGCCGATACCCGGCTCCATGTTGCCACAACAGATCTGAAACGCTTGTTGGATTATGCCTTTCAGACGCCCCAGGATCCGCTGCGTAGTGCAGATTGCGTGCGCCAGCGGTGTGATCTCATTGATATGAAAAGACGTCAGGCGTTTTTTGTGCGCTGTTGCTTCAAATAAAAAACGACAGCCGGATAAAGATGCACCGACTGTCGTTTTTTTGATAGAAGGTCACCTCTAAATACCCCGCCTCTGATGGGGGCGCGGGTTTTTAGAGGTGACCAGAGGAGAAACAGATTCACTTGCTCATAATGTCTGCAATGATGTCCAGAACCTTGTCATGGCAGCCGCCGCAGCCTGTAGAACAGGAAGTGATCTCCTGAATCTTCTGGAATGCGCTCTCTACCTCGCTGAGGCTCTTTGCCTCATACATAGCAGATTCAATGTCTGCATAGGTTACACCCATGCAGTGACATACCTCATAGTTTTCCTGCATGATCTCCACCTCCTTTCTCATGCTGACATTGATCACCTGAAAACCGTATTCAATTTTGTCTGATTTGCGGTTTTTAGCGATTGTCTTTTCTTATTATAGCACATTTTCTGTGCGTTGTCTATGGCAGAACAAAGAATTTTTTCAAATTGTTCTCATTCATGTTTTGTTACAATTTTTTGATACAATAGAATAGACCTCCTCGGGAACTAACGAAGCACCATCTTCCTTGTCTATTTCACATCTGGCTTTGAGCCTCTCTCTTGAAATACATTAAGTATTCCTGCGGTCGCATCTCTTTGCCAGATGCGAAATATCCTGCGGAATTTGGCACTTCTCCAGTTTCCGAGGAGGTCTATTATAATGATCAGGATGGAACGTTGTATAGTAACTATTGTTGTCAGGGCATACAGGAAATTATGAGCTATGTTTTGAAGTCGGATACCTTGCAACAAACAGCAGATTATAGTTGGAAACAGAATTATGATTCTGGGCATGGCAATCCAACAGAAATGAAAAATGTATATCTGTTAGAAGAAACCGATATCAACCATTATGTTTTTCAGAACAGTTCTCGTGAAAGTGGAACAGGTGAGTTTACAAGTTTAGAAGAATTTATTGCAGCTGCACAGGGAATAAATTCCAACCAGAATCAATCCGAAGAGGACAAGCACTTAGTTACCGAAGCACCGAATCAGCAGGAAACCACCCCGCCAGCCGCTGCCGCTTCAGAAGACACCTTAAAAGAGCAGGTTCTCTCGAAGTGTGGGAATAGTCCGTTGGATTGGTATTATGATGATTTCGATGGCGACGGCAACAAAGAGGCGTTCGCAATGGCATATCGAGATAATGGAATGGGCGGTCATGAGATACTGGGCTTATTCTATGTCAATGCACAGGGAACGGTCACTGATTTAGGTACAGATTTCTGGGGTGCTTGTGGTGCTGGCAGAGTCGTTGCCTATAACAGCAGCAAGAAATTTTTCGTATTTGATACCAATAATGGTGGTTCTGGTTCTACCGATTATCTGTATGGTGTAACAAATGGGGCTTGCTATTCTTCCAACCTGTCTGGTTCTCTGCACGGCTTCCAAGTCGATGAAAACGGGGCATATACATTTGAAGATGGTTCTGCTGCCCACGAACGTCCACAGATTCGGCTGACCTACGATGAAAGCACTGGCGATTTTCATCAGTAAGCCATTTGAATTTTCTATGAAACAGAAAACGCTCCGGCAAGGTTTTTCCCTGCCGGAGCGTTACTTGTATTGTATTATAAAAGATGAAAAGTTATTGATTTCGATGATAAAGAATCATCAGCCCTTTTAATAAGAGATCATCATCTAAAATCATCGGATGTTTACAAAGCGGAACAATGACTGTCGCAAGTCCGCCCGTTGCAACCACCGTACAGGGTTCGCCAAGCTCTGCTTGAATGCGGTCGATCAAACCATCTAAGGAACAAGCAGTTCCAAACAGCAGACCGCTTTTCATACAATCAATGGTGTTTTTTCCAATGACATGCTTTGGCGGTTCGAGTGCGATTTTCGGAAGCTGTGCTGTGCGGGCAATGAGAGAATCATGTGAAACGCCAACACCAGGCATAATGATTCCGCCAAGATATTGTTTGTTTCGATTGATAACAGAAAGCGTGGTTGCTGTTCCCATATCAATGATGATCAGCGGCAGGGAATATTCCTGAATGCCGGCAACTGCTCCGACTACCAAATCACTGCCCAACTGTGCCGGATTGTTGATAACAATACTCAGACCGGTTTTCATGCCCGGTTCTACAACGGTTACAGAAACATTTAAGTATTTTTGCACCGCTCTTTGAAATGTGTTGGTCACAGAAGGAACGACAGAAGAGAGAATTGCCCCCTGTACTTCCTTTGGGTCAATGTTGTGAACATCCAATGCCGTTTTGACATCTGAAGCATATTCCAAGTCTGTGGCTGCCTGATTGGTGGAGATGCGTTCAATAAAGAGAATCGTTTCTCCCTCAAAACCGCCCAGTACAATATTTGTATTTCCAATATCGATCGCAAGAATCATTTCGCATGTTCCTCATTTCGCATTATTCTGCTGCTGCCAATTTTGCTTTTGGAGCAGGAACTAATTTTGCCTTTGTCAAAGCTGCCCCGACTGCACCCGTAACTAAAGTGGAAGAAACCCATTCTGCAATGGCATTTATGCCGACAAAGGCACAAACGAACAGAAAGACATTTTTTCCTGGTGCAAGTGTTTCCCGATAGGACAGGATGATATCCGTTTTCCCGAATAACAGAATCAGACTGCTCATATAGAACAGTGTATTCAGGAAAGCAGCAAAAAATCCGGTTACCGCACAGTTTGCGATAGCACTTGTGCAGTGCTTCCGCATGGCATTGGAGAGAAGTCCAATGAGCAGACCGTCCAGCATTCTTGGCACAAAGCATTGAAAAACGGTCAGGATCGGACTGATTCCAAACAGTGTCGTTCCCAGTACGCTGCCGCCAAAGCATTGTAAGAAGCTGGTCAATCCAAAAACACCGCCGGCAACGATGCCGCCTACTGGACCAAGAGCAATCGCTGCAATTGCAACTGGAATGGTATTGAATGTAATGGCCAAAGGTCCAATATTCAAATATCCCAGCGGTGTGTAGGCGAGGATGACGAGGACTGCTGCCATTAAGCCCAGCAGTACCATAGATTTGATGTTTTTCTGTGATTTCATACAGAAACCTCCTTGTTATTATTCCCGAAACCGGGATACAATACAATACAGGTGCAGTATATCATATTTTTTTCAAATTTTATATATCTTTTTCTGAATTTTTTGTGTTATACTATGCACAACCCACCGGATAGAAACTGCATCCAATCTGGTGAAATGGAAACCGACAGGAGGAACGCCCATGTTAACAGGAAAAACCGTTGTGCTTGCCATAACTGGCAGCATTGCTGCTTATAAAATCGCCAACCTTGCCCGCATGCTGAAAAAACTGCATGCAGATGTACAGGTTTTAATGACGCAAAACGCCACAAATTTCATCAATCCGATTACACTGGAAACGCTGACAAATCAGAAGTGTTTGATTGATACATTTGACCGGAACTTTCAATACAGTGTGGAACATGTTGCTCTTGCGAAACGGGCAGATGTGGTTCTGGTTGCTCCAGCATCGGCAAACGTCATCGGAAAGCTGGCAAACGGCATTGCAGACGATATGCTGACGACAACCATTCTGGCGTGTCCGTGTAAAAAATGGATTTCTCCGGCAATGAATCACAATATGTATCACAACCCGATTGTGCAGGACAACATTCAAAAGCTGGAGCGGTTCGGCTATGGCATCATTCCGCCAGCAACGGGAATGCTGGCAAATGGCGACACTGGGGACGGCAGAATGCCGGAAGAAACGGTATTGCTGGAATATCTCTTGCGGGAAATTGCCTATCCAAAAGACCTTGCCGGAAAGAAGTTCCTGATTTCTGCTGGAGCAACGCAGGAAGCGTTAGACCCTGTGCGGTTCTTGACGAATCATTCTTCTGGAAAGATGGGCTGTGCATTGGCACGGGCAGCGATGCAGCGAGGAGCAGAAGTGACATTGGTTGCAGCTCACATGGAAGTTGCACCGCCGCCGTTTGTAAAAGTTGTTCGGGTGACATCCGCAGCAGACATGGCGGAAGCGATTCTGCCCGTTGCAGCGGAATATGATTGCATCATCAAGGCAGCAGCGGTTGCAGATTATACACCTGTTGCCACCTCCACGGAGAAAATCAAAAAAGCAGATGGAACATTGACGGTTTCGTTCCAGCGGACAACCGACATCTTGAAAACGCTGGGCGAACACAAGCCGGAACATCTGTTTTTATGTGGATTTTCAATGGAAACTGAAAATGTTATAGAAAATTCTCGGAAGAAGCTGCAATCGAAACACTGTGATATGATTTGTGCGAACAGTTTGCGGAAAGCAGGGGCTGGATTTGGCGGTGATACCAATATTATCACGATTCTGACAGCAGAACGGGAAATTGAACTGGAACAAATGACAAAAGACGAAGCTGCCCACCGCATTTTAGATACCATACTGGAAAGCGGACTTTGATTGTGTAATTTTTGCAGTTCGTCCATCTCGGTTTAGGATGTGAAACTTTTAGAAAACCACTTGCCAATCAGAAAAAAATGTTGTATAATAAAATTAGTCACGTTTCGTGCAATCAATTTAAAAAAATGGAGGATTCCCACTATGTATCAGGATATGATGGATACCATCGGATTCGTTGGAAAGTACGATCCGGAAGTGAGTGCAGCAATGGAAAAAGAACTGGCAAGACAGAGAAGAAATCTCGAACTGATTGCCAGTGAAAATATTGTTTCTCCGGCTGTTATGGCAGCAATGGGTTCGGTTCTCACCAATAAGTATGCAGAAGGTCTGCCGCACAAGCGGTACTACGGCGGATGCGAATATGTTGACGTTGTAGAAGAAATTGCCATTGACCGTGCAAAGAAGCTGTTTGGTGCAAAGTTTGCAAATGTACAGCCGCACTCCGGAGCACAGGCAAACATGGCAGTCTTTTTTGCAATGCTGCAGCCGGGAGATACTGTAATGGGTATGAATCTGGATCATGGTGGACATCTGACACATGGAAGTCCTGCAAATATGTCCGGAACCTACTTTAAGCCGGTATATTATGGAGTCAATGATGACGGTGTGATCGATTATGAAGAAGTCAGAAGAATCGCCATTGAGAATAAACCAAAGCTGATCGTAGCAGGTGCAAGTGCCTATGCCAGAGTTATTGATTTTAAGAAATTCCGTGAGATCGCAGATGAAGTTGGGGCTTATCTGATGGTGGATATGGCGCATATCGCCGGTCTGGTAGCAGGAGGACAGCATCCAAGCCCGATTCCTTATGCAGACGTTGTGACTACAACCACACACAAAACTCTGCGTGGACCAAGAGGCGGCCTGATCTTAAGCAGCGCAGAGAATGCAAAGAAATTTAACTTTAATAAAGCAGTATTTCCGGGAATCCAGGGTGGTCCTCTGATGCATGTGATCGCTGCCAAGGCAGTATGTTTCAAAGAAGCGCTTCAGCCGGAATTTAAGGACTATGCAAAGATGATCGTTGAGAATGCGCAGGCACTTTGCAAAGGACTCCAGAAACGAGGAATTGATATCGTTTCCGGTGGTACAGACAATCATCTGATGCTTGTAGACCTCAGAAGTCTGGGCGTTACAGGCAAGCAGATGGAGAATCTTCTTGATGAAGTAAACATTACCTGCAATAAGAATGCAATTCCAAATGATCCCCAGTCTCCATTTGTTACAAGCGGTGTACGTCTCGGAACAGCAGCAGTTACTTCACGAGGCATGAAACCGGAAGATATGGACAAGATCGCAGAAGCAATTGCTATGACTTTAAAAGAAGAAGGAAGCAAAGAGAAAGCAAAAGCAATCGTTAAAGAGCTTACAGACAAATATCCGCTGGTTGGATGAAAAATAAGATGTTTAAGGGGGCTGTCGCTTTAACTTAGTGCGACAGCCCCTTTTTATATCTGGATGGCAATTCTAACAATAACAAAGCCCCGCAATAGCAGAGTTTTGTTTACAGTTTGAATAAATCATCAGTTTAACTGGTAGTTTGATGTACCAAATTAGTATAAATCACAAAGTAATTTTTGACTATCTTTTCAAAAGTTCTTATATGCCGGTATAGCCTATTGTTACAGGCTTTTCCGGCATTTTTCATTGTGGAAGATACTCTCAAATCTTCTTATATCCCCGTATGTTTTTGTGTTCAAAAGTAGTATGTGGAGTAGTAAATTCTCCATTTACTACTATGCAATCAGCCGCTTCATTTCGGTTATTGACGTTTCGGAAGTTGTGTGTGCGTAATAGTTCAGCGTCATATTGATGTTGGAATGTCCCATGATGTATTGCAATGCTTTAGGGTTCATTCCCGCATTTGCTAACGTGGTGCAGAATGTGTGGCGTAAGGTGTGCGGTGTCATTACCTTTGGCAATGCGACCTTTTGCGTTTTGTTGTATTTCCTTACAAGCCCCCGGAACATACTTTCATAGTTGACTGCCACTTTTGGCAAGCCGTTCCGGTTAAGGAACAGAAACTTTGTGTAGCCCTCTAAAATAACAGGCTGTACATATTTCCGTTTATTTAGCACCCGTTGAAATGCTTCCAACACTTTTTCACTCATAGGAATAACCCGGTTGCCGCTTTTCGTCTTAGGCGTTTCCACATAGTAGCCCACATCTGCAATCTTCAAAAGTTGGTGGTCTACATTGATAAGCTGTTTGTCTAAGTCAATGTCAGCTTCCGTCAGTCCGCAGAGTTCCGAAATGCGAAGCCCTGTCCCTAACAGTATGATAATCTCGTCGTAGTATTTCTGATAGACTTTATCATGCTGTACAAAGGACAGAAAAGCCGCTTCCTGCGTAGGGGATAGAGGTTCCTTTGGTTCCGTATCATCTTCAAGGACTGTGTTCAACTGGAAGTCAAATGGATTTTTACGAATACAATCGTCCTGTATGGCTGTGTAAAAGGCAGCCTTTAAGGAACGCTTGTGGTTGTTGATAGTCTTGAAGCCGTAACCTTTTTCTTTCATGCGTAACGCCCATTCCTTTGCGTCGGAGAGCTTCACATTTTCAATCCGGCAGGCTCCAAGTTTATCCTCCTGCAAAATCCGCATGAGCTGTTTTCGCCCCTGCTTTGTACCATGCCGCACATTTGCCCGGTGGCGTATCTGCTTTGCGTAGAGTTGGCAGACCGTCATTTTCTTTCCGATATGGTCGATACCGTCGTCAAGGTCTTTTTGGATTTCTTTCTCTTTTTCCCTCAACGCTATATCGTCGCGCTTTCCTGCCGGGGTTTTGTCCGTAGGCACTAACTTCCAAGAATAAACAAACTGCGGTTTCCCAAAGGTATCTATATATTTGTAGGCATATCTCCCGTCTTTTCTCTGGCTCTCTCCGGTGCGGAGAATACGATTTTTATTATCCCGTCTTTTTTCCGACATCGTTATGCTCCTTTCCATAATGGAAAGAGCCTTGATATGCTTGACTACATTGTACCACATTCAAGGCTCGATTTCACTATTAGATTGCGTCCACCGTATCAATCATTTTTTCAAACTGCTTACGCTTAATCTGAATACGGTTTCCGTTCATCATTACCCAGTCCGGGACGGGATTTTCTTCTGCCAGTTTCCGCAGCTTGCTTTCTCCGATACGGAAATATTTTGCTGCTTCTTCTATGGTAAGAGTGTACTTTTCCCAAATCGGCACGTCGTTATTGTTCAATTTGTCGTCCCCCTTTCTTAATGGGTCAAAAATCAATCTGTAACATAGGCTTTAATCGGACGGCTATTAGCGTAACCTCATGGGACTTGCACCCCTCCGGCGGTCTGCCGAAGCCCTACCCATTGCCTGCGACGCTTCTAACGCTCGGACTTCATCTACATAATGCCTGTATTCAGCCGTCGCGCTGCCTTGCTTATAATCGGAAAAGCTGTTCATATCCTTTGCACGTTTGGCGGCAGCTTCATTGATAGGATAATAAGGGGCGGCAGGTGCAGCCTGTTCCGGCTGTGCTTCTTTTTCCTGTACTGTAGCTGTTTCTTCGGGAAGCTCCGGCGCGGCTGCTTCTGCTTCGGGCTGTTTGGTAGCTTCCTGTGCGGGCTGCGCCTGTTCGGTGGTCTGTTCCTTATCCTGTGCCTTTTGGATTTCTGCAAAATGTCCGTCTATGGTATCAATCAGACTTGCGGCGGTACTGCGGATTGTTTCAAGAGAGCCTTTCAGTTCTGCAAGTTCTTTTCCGCTGCTCCACCCGGCGATATACCCAAAAGAATAGTCCGACGTATCAAGCCCGTAATGTTGGCAGACCGCATAGGCGACGCTTTCCGCCTGTACCTCGCGGGTGCGGCGGTCGGGGCGTTCCGGCATGGCAAGGGCGGTATCATGCAGCGTGGCGTGGGCGATTTCATGGATTGCGGTCTTGATATTCTGCAATTCGTCCATACCCTCGTTGATGAAGATACGCTTTTCCTCGTAATTGCAGCGTCCTTTTACGCCGTCGCTTAATGCTTCAAATCCCATAGCAAAGGGGGAAGTCTTTTCAAGGGCAGCGAAAAAATCCTTGTATTGTTCCACGTTGCCCGTCAGCTCATAGGTAAGGGCAGGAAGCTCCTTTCCCTCGGTCTGTGAAATATCAAAGACAGATACTACACGAAAAGCGGGTATCTTGATTTCCTTTTCCTCGGTAACAGGCTTCCCGTCTTTATCGAAAACAGGCTTTTGGGTGTCCGGGTCGATTTTTTCCACCTGTTTCTTAACGGTAAACGGGGACGGCGCAAGTATCTTGATAGCTTTTTCTCCCGGCTTTACATGGCGGTCAAATTCCTTTTCCCATTGTTTATAGCCTTTCACAAGATTGCCGCCCTGCATGGCGATAAGGATTGTATTGTTAAGGCTGTAATCATGGAATTTTGACATAGTACGCAGATAATCGGCGTAACGGTCGCTTTCATACAGTTCTAAAATACCCTGTTCCAGTCGGTCGGTAATCTCTTTCATTTTGTCGGCTGGCTTTTCAGAAGATAGGATAATCGGGAGAACCGGGGGCTGCTCTGTGGCGGTGGTTTGTATGGCTACGGAAGCGTCAAGGTCTGCCTGTTCCTTTTCCTGTACTGGCGGCTGCGGCGTTACCCGGTATTCCTCCGGCACGTCGCGCCCGTCGTACCATTCTGTAAATGTGTTGCGGTTATTGTAGATATAGCCCTGCTCGGTAAATCTGCCCCCGTCATTGATAGCAGCGTCCCGCCCGTATTCCTCATACATGAAATATTTTTTTGCTTCTTCGGGCAGCTCCAACTCGTCCAGTTCTTCAATCAGATAATGCCCGTAATCTTCCTCACTCTGTACGGACGGATAAAGCCAGTAACAATCAAGGTTTTGTGCAAGGTTGATGATGTCCTGCAAGTCCCTTGTATGGTCGCCGTATGCCATAGCTGCAACAAATTTTTCCCTGTCGTCGTTAAACTGCATTTTCAAAAGTTCGCTCAAATAGTTCAGCTCGTCAAGGCTTTCAAGCTCAGTCAATTTCCCTGCCAGTCCCGCAATAGAGGACTGGTATTCTGTGATGTGTAGCTCCCCGTAGTTTTTGCCGTCTATCCCGATACGGTCAAAGACTTCTTTCAAATGCTCGGCAGTCGTGGGGAATGATACCCATTCGCCCGCAGGTCTGCCCTCGGTGTACTTTCCAATATTAGAAAGATACCCGCTTAAAATCGTTTCTGCCATGCGTTCACTCCTTTCGTTTTCAATCATGCGGTGCATAAGCGCGTAGTCCTCCATGCTCATGCTCCCGTCAAATAGATAGGGGTCGGGTTCTTCGCCGTCCCGGTAGGCTTTTTCAGAGAACGGAAGCCCCGCAGCGTGGGCGGCGGCTCTTGCTTCCTCGATAAGCTCCGGCGGCAGCCTGTCGTCGTGGGCTTCGATAAATTCCCCGATATTGCTATATCCGTTTTCGTAGTGGCGGCGCACCCCGGCGGTCAGCTCGTCAAGGCTCATATCCTCGCCAAGATAGCCGGAGTAATAGCCGTTTACCACAACGGCGGCAGGGTCAGCCTGTTTGATTTCTTCCATGCGGTTTCTGTCCTCCGGGTAGAGGTAGTCGCCCATTTCAAGGTGGAAATATTCAGCGTTCCAAGAACGTCCCGTTTTCCAAAACGCCACCCAAGCGATACCGTCCCGTAATTCTTCTTGATAGTCCTTTACGGTGTCCCGTAAACTTGCCATGTGTAACCTCCTTTCCAAAGGGCAGCGCGGACGCTGCTCTTTCCAGTTTCATCATTCAGTACCCCGCGCCCGCCTTTTTGCCAAAGATTTTATATATTTTTTCAAGATTTCAGAGGGTTTGGGACACTTCCCAACAAGCAAAAATCCCCGCCGTTCTCGGTAGAGAAAGCAGGGATTTTACGGAAAAGGGTACTCTTTTCCTATGCTTGCTATTCAGTTATTTTTTCTTCGGCAGTTCAATGCGGTAGTTGACATATTTCCCGCCTGTATCAGCCAATACGATAGTTCCGTCGTAGGTTTTGCCCGTCTTTGGAGAATAGAGCTTTTTCACATTTACCTTGCCGGATTTTAAGAGTGCAGCGGCAATCTTCGGGGTAAAGGTTACTTTTCGTTCTTCAAAGAAACGGTCATTTTTCCACATGGTAAAGATACATTCTTTGTTGCTGCAATAGTAGTTTTTCTTTCCCTCATAGACAGGAGAACCGCAGCGGGGGCAGCTTCCCAACGCTTCCCGTTCCGGCTTGAACATCTGCGCTTTATCATCAGAAAGAAACGGATAGGTCTTTACCAGTTCCCGCGCCATATCCTCGATACCCTCCATAAATGCGGCGGGGTCTGCCTTGCCTTTTGCAATCTGCGTCAGATTGTTTTCCCATTTTGCGGTAAGCTGCGGGCTTGTCAAGGTGTCCGGCAGGACGCACACAAGGTTGATACCGTCTTTTGTGGGAAGTAGCTGCTTGCCTTTTCGCTCCACAAAGCCCCCCTTTACCAGTTTTTCAATGACGGCGGCGCGGGTG
>ENA-OPBX01000501-OPBX01000501.1-human-gut-metagenome-genome-assembly--contig:-NODE-501-length-27802-cov-5.511587_pt1 | contig 27802 bp, 30 predicted proteins | sample MGYA00241075_ERZ501466 | MGnify/ENA primary metagenome ERZ501466 (study PRJEB25962, sample SAMEA2042633) | human gut metagenome | biome: human gut; feature: human-associated habitat; material: faeces...
GATACCTCCTTATTCCTTATTCAGCGCTGCGTCCAGCTCACACAGCGCGGTTTCGATGTCGGCCAAACGCTTCTCGTTGGCTGCGTCCTGTTCGCACATTGCGTCCTCGACCTCGGCCACGCGGTCAGGCAGGCCGTCTTTCTCGGCCTGCTTCTTGGCTTCGGCTTCCTTCTCCTGCCGGGTGGGCAGATTATGCTTCTTCCATTCGACCATGATTTCGTCCTCCTTACTGGAATGCACCGCTGACGGCTTCGATGTAGCCGCCAGTGCCGGATGCACCGCGGCTGACGGAAACGCGGAAGTTGAACGCTGCGCCGTTGGTCGCCACGCTGTTGGTGAACACAATGTTCACGCCCTTCTGGACTTCGACCGTGGCATCCTGCCAGACCGGGGACGGGTCGTTGGCATTGTTCGTCACCTCGGCCTTAAAGACAGCATCGTCCGGGATGGAGCCGGTCACCTGAAGCACGGCAACGGTGATGTCGCCCTCCACGGTCAGAGGTTCGGCCAGCGTCACACTTGCGCTGGTAACGCTCTTGGTGAACGTGGCGTTCAGGCTGGTGCTCTCCTTGCCATCGTTCGCGGTGATCTGAATGGTATGGGAGCCATTCAGGATGCGCTGGAAATTTTCTGCGGTACTGCCCTGCCCAAAGGTCAGCGCAGTACCGCTTGCAATGCCGGTGCGGGTGGCAGTGGTCTTGCCGTCCAGTTTTTCGGTAACGGTCAGGGTGTCACCGTCTGCATCGGTGACGGTATACGCGAAGTTGAAGGGTGCGTTCTGCTTCCCCAGATTCGTGGAACTGGCGTTGATGGCCGGTGCAGTGTTCGTGCTGACCGTGCCGTCGTCAGAGACCACGAGTGTAGAGGGAAGTACGAAAGCGGGGCGAACACCGCAGGTGTAGTTGCAGAGCCAGACGTCGTTGGAACCACCAGGCACGACGAGCCAGACGTGGCCGCTGTTGCTGGCGTGCGGAGAGCGCAGCCACCATTCGGCAGCGCTGCTGCCGTTGTAGGCAACGCGCTTGCTTGCGCTGTCGAAGTAAGACAGTTTTGCACCCTCGGTGGTCATGTAGCTTACGCCGCTGAAACCGACTTCCGTGCCAGACAGCAGGAACACCTTGCAGCTCAGTCCGTTAGAACCGCTCATCACATTGTTGTTCGAGTAATTGGTGTACGGAATTTTGACCTGTTTGATGGCACTGCGAATATCGGCATCGATCAGGCTGATGAACGTACCATTCAGGTACGCGGTCATGTCGGAGTTCAGGTAGTCGTTGTTGGAACCGTCCCACTTCATCGTGGTATAGATGTCCTTCATTACCACCCAAACGCCGTTGCAGCTTGCATCATAGGCGTTGCTGGGCAAGCCCTGATGCACGATGATGAAATCTTTGGCCGCGCCGTTGACCTTGATCTTGACGATGCTGCCAACGGCCTTTGTGCTCAGTTTTACGTTTGCCATTGTTACCTCCTTATAAAATCAGGCCCACGGCAAAACGCCAATGGGTCTTGTGTTCTGCGAGACAGCGGCGGTCAAGGCTTTGTGCTGCTTCTTGTAGATGCAGCGGCATTGCCGGGCGCGTCGCCTGTCTCGTGCGAGTTTATTCGAGTTGATTTTTCGGTGGATGGAAATTGTGCAGTTGAGCAATTTTTCCAGACGGTCGGCGTACTGGCGGCGCAGGGCGTAGGTATTGCCGTGTGCAGCATGGGCATCCCATGCAAGGAAGCTACAAAGGATTTCTTCCTTTGTTACCTCACCCGCCGGGTATACCTTTTCCCAATGCCTGATTTTGACTTTCATCCGTTTGGCGCTGTCCCGACGCAGCTTTTGGACGACCGCGCCGGTTTCAGTCAGATACGAATGGAACCCCAGAAAATCAATGCCGTTCCTCAGTGGGAAGATAGCCGTTTTCTGGTTCAGTTCCAAACCGTACTCGTCCATGAGCGCCCGCACATCCTTCAAGATGCACTGCAACTTCTGCTTGTCCGGGCAGATGATGTAAAAATCATCCATATACCGGCCATAGTATTTGATGCGGTACTTTTCTTTGATGATGTGGTCGAACTCATCCAAAAACATGAGGGCGAAAAGCTGGCTGGTCTGATAACCCAGCGGCAGACCATCTTCCATCACGTCGATGTAGATGCAAAGCAGCTCGTAGATACGCGGGTCAACGCCGCGCTTGTCCAGAACCACCTTGAGCTTTCGTTTCAGCTTTTGGTGATTGATGCTGGCGAAGAAGTGCCGGACATCGCCTTTCAGCACCCAGCCGTCTGCGCCGCGCCCACTCCGGCGGTAGTAGTCCACCATGTGGGTTTTCAGGCGCATCAGGCCGTCGTCCGTGCCTTTGTCCTTCTGGCTGGCAAAGCTGTCCCGGATGAAGCTCTTGGTCAGGACTTCATACAGGATGTTATCTACCAGTGCGTGCAGCACCACTTTGTCCACGAATGCCGGTGCGTGTACAACGCGCTTCTTCGGCTCATAAACATAGAACACTTCAAAGCGGCTCGGCGTGTAGCATATCTGCTGCCGGATGTCCCCGCCCGGCTGCCGTACACTGCGGACGGTCAGCTTGCGGGACAGCTTTTCGGTACAGGCCAAAGCGCTGGCCTCATACTGGATCGTTTTGCTCTTACTGCGCTTTCCTTTTCGGGCTTCGAGGTACGCATTGTAAAGCGTCTCGAAGCTGCACAGTTCTTCGTATGTCAAACTTGACCCTCCGCTGGTTCGCTGTTGCGGTAGTGGGCTGCATCCCCGCAGGGATGGCCCACCTCAGCGGGATGTGTTTATCACTTGCCTGCATCGGCAAGCGACGGGATGCGGTTTCCTTTGGCTGTTGCACTGCTTTCGGCAAACGCCTACTCGTCTCGCAGATCAGCCGGAGCGGGGCGAACACCGTAGGTGTTGTTGTAGTTCCAGTTGTCGTTGGAACCATCAGGCTTGACGTTCCAGACGTTGTTGCTGTTGTTGGTGTTCGGAGAGCGCAGCCACCATTCGGCAGCGTCAGAATATAAACCGTACCCCTATTGCAAAACAGTTTCCTGTTATGCCGTTTTCTGCTCCTGCTGGGCAAAGACGGCCCGAAGTGCTTTGACAAGCATTTCAAGCCGTTTCTTCTCTGCTTCCTGCCGGAGATTTTCTGCCCGGCCACGTTCAGACTTGAGCCACTTCATGGCCGGGTATTTTACATCCGTGATCTTCTTTGTCCAGATACCGGCTTTCTTGGTGCTGATGATACCATCCTCCGTGCAGAGGGTCAGATATTCCAGCAGCAGAGAACAGCCGTCCACGACCTCACCGATCTTTTCAATCCGCTTGTCGTACTCCGTGGCGAAGTTCACGTTGTTGGCCGCATGGGCATCCAGCAGAATCTTCTTGGCTATCTCCCTGATGTCCCTGCCGTAGAGGTTGAAGGTGCTTTTCGTGAAGCCTTCCTTCTCCCTCGTATCGAGAGCATGGACAGCGGTGGTGCAGACCTGCTTGATTTCCCGGATGTCCTCAAGCGCAGCGGCTTTCTGAAATACCTTCCGGGCATCGCTCCGGCTGATGTCGTCCGAAACGATGCGGGTCGCCCTCTGGGTATACCTCAGCAGCTCCCGCGCTTTATTGCCAACCAGAAACGGTTGTTCAGCCATATCAGAACTCCACCCTCGCCTGATCTGCGTTCCACGCGCCGGTGACGGTCAGGCCGTCAAGGCTGCTGAACGTGGCGCTGAACGGGTTCTTTGTGACGTTCGTTCCGAACTTCAGCTCAATGGCCCTGATGCTGGCGTTCATAGCTGCCACACTGGCACGGATGTCGCTGTGGGCGTTCTCTGCACCGTTGTGAGCGTCCACGGCTGCGCTGATGCGCTGGTCGGTCTCGGCCTTTTTGTAGCCGTCCACTTCCCACCGCTGGCTCTCGGTCAGGTGGCCGTCTGCATCCAGCGTGGCAATGCCGCCCGGAATGCCGATCTGGTCAGTGCGGACAACATCTTCATCCGGCGCCTTGCCGGGGCCTGCGTTAAAAGAACCGTATGCCATTTAGGTTCCCCCTTCCTGTGCATCCGTGTATTTCACGGTGCTTGTAATGTGATACTGTGCAGAAATTTTCTCGGTCGGAGCTTTGGCGGCCCTCAGCCGCAGCTTTCCTTCGAGGCTTTCGGTCGCAATAAAGCCCACCGCACCCGCCACATCGTAAAATTCCGGCAGTACCGTAACATCCACAATGTCGGTAGCCAACAGGCCCGCAATGGGGATGTCACAATAAAAATAGCCGGGGGAGGAATCATCCTCGCCCCAGCCATCGACCGGAATCGTAAAAGACACCGCAGCCGTGACATCCTGCTTTTCGTGCAGGATGTCATCGGTTTCCTCGAATCCGTTTGCCGTTGCTTCGGAAAGGTCTCCGAGTGCGGTGTTGCACTGCTTGATGTGGCTGCAAAGCGCGGCAAGCCCTGTGCCCAAAAGCGTTTTGATCTTCGCTTTTGCCATAGAGCTTACCTCCTCATGTCTTAGTCAGCCAGCAGAGCGGCGATCTCCTCTGCGGAGAAGTCCTCCACATCCTCGTCGTGCAGAACATTCTCCGGCTCGGTGTACACGACGACTTCCTTGCCGTCAATGTTCACATTGCCGTTGGTGGAGCTGGCTGCGGTCTTGGTGGCACCCTCAGAGACACCGGCCAGCTTTTCGCCCTCGGCATCGGTCATCAGGCGCTTGCCAGCCTCGGCGGCCACAAAGTCGGCAGGCTTCTTGCCGCTGTCGGTCAGGTTGCCCTCGCCGTCCAGCGCAGCGAGGTTTCCGGTGGTAGCACCAGTGACCTTATCGGCCTTGCCGGAAATGTCCACTTCCTCAGGGGTGGGAACATACAGACCGTCGTCCTTCAGGGTCAGAGCGTTGCCCGCAGCAGCGGAAACATTGACCTTGACATCCACCTCATAGCCAGCGATGGTAACGGTGGTGGAAGCATCCTTGCCGACGGCCTTAGCCTTGTAGGTATCCACCAGCGCAGCCATGCTCAGGAAAGAGTAGGTGCAGGAGTCAGGATTCTCGCCCTTGACGGCCAGCACCATGACGGGCTTGCCGTCCAGCTTGGGGTCGGTAGCGCCGGGGTAGGTCGCAGCATCGAACTTGAACTTGGCCACGAAGGTGGTCTTGGTCTGGTCGAGGAACAGCTCAGAGGGGAAGTCAACGGAGAAAGCAGCAGTGCCGCTCTTGTCGGTAGAGGTGTAGAAGTTCACGGTGTTGCCGTCAACGCCAAGAGACTTGATAGCAGCGTTGGCTGCGGTCTGCACAGGGGTAAAGGCGTCCTTCTTGACGAAAGTCTTCTTGATCTCAGCGGTCAGGTTGCGGATGGTGGTCTTGGTAGAAATCTGCTTAGACATAATAGTGTCCTCCTAAAAATTATTTCAGCATATCAACGATTTCCTGCTGCGTTTCTTCCTCGTCGAGCAGGTCTTCACTCGTCATAACGGTTTCTTTGCGGACAGTCAGCGCGTTTGCGCTGTCGAAGTCAAGGCCTTCGCCGATGCGGACGGCAATAGCGCCGCTTGCGTCGCGCTTCAAGCCCCGACCGATGCTTACGCTACCGGTTTCACCCGAACCACCTCCTTTCCCGAACAGGGTTACGGTCGCCTGAATATCTGCTTCCGGGATGCGCTGAGCGAAAAATCTGATGAAACCATCATGCGTTTCGCACCCGTTCAGGACGCCCGCTTTGGTCGTAGTATAGAAGCTGCCAGGAGATACAACGCCAACTGGTACAAGCTCGCTGGTGCTGTCCGACAGTTCTGCGTCATAAATGCACTGGTAGTAATCCATACCGCCAGCGTTTTCGTAATCATCCTCGCTGCGGGCGGGCTTCCACCCGTCAGCCGCAAGGGTGAGTTCGTAGGAGCCATAGTAGCCGCCTGTTCCGCCGTCCACCTGTTCCTTGATAAGAGCCTTTACCTGTTCTTCGTTCAGGATTTCCCCGGATTCAGACAGGTTCTTCACGGCTGCGCTGACCGCTGCCGTGATGGTAGTCGCATGGGCACTGGCGTCGGCGTTGTGCTTCTCGATCTCGGCCTTGACCATCTTTGCGAGAGCCTGCATCTGCGGGTCAACGGTAATGCTGATATTGGCCTTGTTCGACACAGCAAGCAGCGCCGACAGCTCAATCTCAAAATCGCCGTTCACTTTCGTGGACGGGACCTCCACTCCGCGTGCATCCTGCATAATAAACAGGAGTGTTTCGGCATCGTCGTTCAGCCTGCCGTAAACGCCCACCTGATGCATGATGTACGTTTCATCCGCACCGGTGATCTGGATTTTTACCCGCCGAGCCGTCTCACCGCCGCTTTCAACGGTTTCGATGTCCAGCAATTTCAGGTCATGTGTTTCGCCGCTTCCCCCGGTTCCCCCCGAAAGGTCTGCGTCAGCCGTACCGGTGCCGCTCACAGCGCGGGTGATTACCAGCGCACCACCGGAGAGAGATTCCGACAGCAGGGCGGCACCGGCGGCGGTGTAGCTAGATTTTTCCCAACTCACGTTGTCTGTCCTCCAATAACAATGTTTATCGCCGTGTGCGACCGTTCAACGGTGCCCGCCGTAAAGGCTCGTGCTTTCACTGCCTTTGCTTCAACGGCACCGGGCAGCGCCACGGCAACCTGCATTTTCGATCTTCCGACCGCACCGGCAACATACGCCTTTGCGCCGATTTCCCGCGGCTTGATCCTACCGGGGACCTTTACGGTGCAGGATGTCGCCATGCCGCAGGGTGCGGCGGCGATATAAGCGGGCGACCGTTCATGCGGTTCGACGATGTAGATGATGTGCTCAAGGTGAGCGGTACAGCGCCGGGCATAACCAAGGCGCTTTTCAATTTCTTCCGGTGTGTAGTAAATGACACCATCATCGGTAATGTCTACGTTCATTCGCCAGTAGCCCGGCCTTCCTCCGTAGTCATACCATTCACTTATCTTCACATTCGGATAAATCGAGGACAGCGCCTTTTGGACTGCCCACTCCGTTCCGCAGTACCGACGGACTTCCAGCGCAGTTTTGATGATCCTGCGCTTTGTTTCAATCGGATAGCTGGTGTCGTACCAGTCAACGCGGAACTGAACCGCAAGAATATCCAGAACCGCCTCATCTGCACGGTCAATATCCGTGTAGATTTTCAAGCGTTCGGCAGCTTCCAGTTCCTTCTTGCGCCGCTCCCTGAAAACTGCATCAAGGATCTGTACCCATGGCTCTTTGGCAACATCAGGCGGTAGCCCTTCGACTAGGCCGACTTCGTGGAGTTCAATCATCTTCGATTCCTCCGTATGTCACCTTGCAGCTTCGGAGCTTTGCCACCTGAATTTCGGAGACGGTTGTTTCGACCGGTGTCAACAGACGTGGGCGTTTCGCACCAGCTTCCCGTACACGCATAATCAGCTCCGCCGGTTCGATGTCCCGGCCGATTTTTCTCTGCCAGGTTTCATACTCCTTCACAGCTGCTTCCACATTTTCCTGAATCGTCGATGCATTCTTGACATTGCTCAAGGCAATATGGTAAGTAAGCTCGATGTCATACGGGATTTCTTCCGGCGCATGGCAAAGAACCAGATCACCCATCGGGCGCTTTACCGTGTCGAAATATTCCTGCATTCCGGTACATTCTTCCCTTGTCGGAACTCTGCCTCCGGCCATCAGAAAGTAAACGTGGATCGTGTATCCTTCCTTGCAAACGATCTTCGTATCTGCCACATCGGACCGCCAGCTCGATGCAAAGTATTCATAGGCATCCACCGGACCGGCCACGGAGAAAATCGAAGGTGCATAGTTGATACGTCTGGTAAATGAATCGTCACCTTCCGTATCCGTACCGCCCGTGCTTGCCGAAACACTTTTTGCCCCGGACACATACGGGATAGGATCCACCAGCACATTGATTTCGCCTTCGGCAATCCCATCGCTGTTGCTTCCTGCCTCATCCGCCACGGCAACTACGTCCATGGTCAGTTCGCCGGGTAAGATCTCCGCATACTTTTCGGTTTTGAAATACCGTTTGTCTGCCGTTCTCACCTGTGTTCCTTCCGGGATTCCGGTTGCACTCGTTCTCGGCGCAGACAGTGTGAATCGAATAACCGCCGTGGCTTTTCCGGCTTCCAGGCGTTCCACTCCAACAAGCGGAGCAAGGTTGTCCAAATTCGGCCCCGTGCTCGTAGGCAGCAGTTCCGCTTTCAGACACGCCGTGCTGTACTCCATGTTGTGATGCGAACGATGTGCCAGTGTCAAAAGGACAAGCCGTGCTTCAGAACACCGTTCCAACGATACCTCACCGTTGAAAAGTTCTTTGTTGTACTTGCCAAACAGCGCCTTGCAATCGGCCACAGCTTCTTCCAGCGTTTCTTCGCCTTCAATGTCGATGTCCGGGATGTTCTCAAACTCTTTTATTTTAGACAAGCTCGTACACCACCTTTGGAATTACAACGCCATGCAGCACATCACTGTCCAGCCAGTCCACCCGCACCACTCTTGCCCGCGGCTCAAACGATGCGGTTTTCTCTGTTACCTCAGCCACATATAATCCCTTTGCCACCGGAAGTGGCTTATCGACAAATATGTTTGGATTGATTCCGAGTTCTCTGTCGCCCTCTTGGCTCCCGATTGGTGTGGAATACAGTGTGCGAAGGCACTTTGCAATGTCCTGCACTTCTTTTTGTTTTTCGCTGTCACCGGACAGCTCAACCACCGTGCTGCTGAAGTCGATCATATGTACTCCTTTATGGTCAGGCTCACCTTGCACTGCATCAAAAGCCCGTGTTTTATCACCGAATCCCAGCTGTCGCTTATTTCAGTGACCCGAAACTTGTTTTGCGATACCGGTGCAAACCCGATAATCAGGTAATGAATCTCTCCGTTCTCTGACATTTCTGTCAGACGGTTCAGCATCTTGCGAGGATTCACGCCGAGTGCTGCATCCAGAAGAATATCAAAGGTGTACTCTCTCAGTTTCGGTGATAAATACTCTGCTCGTGCTTTTCCTCCCAGAACTTCATGTTCCGCCCAGTTTGCGCCGGTCGTTCCCTTGAAGTTTGACGGGGTGAGCACACGCAGGTGTCCCACGGAGAAAATCACATCGCCGAAAATTCCAACATACATTCCAAAACCTCCTTACAGGGGTGCGGATGTTTTCTTGCCAAGGTTTCCGGTGTGCGTATGCGATACCAGCGATTTGCCGGACACAACAACATCGCCACCTCCGCCCTGGATGTTCACTGTTCCAGCGGTCGCATTGATGGTCGATGCCGTCATTTTCAATTCGCCGGATGCTGCAAGCGTGATCCCCGCCGGGGATGTCACCTTGATTTCTCCGCCCTCGCTGATGGTCACGGTTGCACCGCCCACCTGGATCTCAAGACTTTTCGCCTTCAGGATTTTCTTTCCGTCCACATAGTCGGTCAGTTCTTTTGCATTTGCATCAAACTTCCGATATGCCTTTCCTCGTGAGTTGGCATAATCCTTTCGGTAGACTTTTTCTTTTCCTTCAGGCGGTTTGTTCTTTTCATTCCAGACGGTGCCCACCACAACAGCATCCTCCGGGCTTTCTCCTGGATGCAGGACAAGCACAAGATCATCAACTTCCGGTGTCTGGTACTCGCCATTGGACAGAAACGGCACCATTTCCGTAACGGTGTCGTCCCTGTCTGGGTAAGTAACTTCGCACTTTCCAGCCTCATAGTCGATAGAACTCACATTGCCGAATCTCACTTCACTGCTCATGCGAAATCCTCCTTTTCCACTTTGCTGGCCTTGACCTGTGTTTTGTAGCCGCTGGATGGAGATATGCTGTGTTCCATTTGATCAACGAAATACTTTCCGTCCATCTTTCCATAGCCAACTAGGTTAAAGCACTGCGCTGAAGCGCCGGCCGGATAGCCCAACATCGTAAAACTGATCTGGGTTGCTCCGTGGTTGGCATTCTTGATGGCCGCTATCAGGCGGGCTTTTGCGTCTGCCTCGCTGCTTACCTTTCCAGTAAGTTTAAGCTGGCGTTCGTCCGTGCCCACCTTGACGTTGATATTGATTTTTTTCTGTTTGTTGGTGTAGGTATAAAGGCCGCCCGTGTATGTTCCAGTCAGCTTTGTGTTCCACTTGAAACTTCCCGGCTCTACGCACAGGGCCGTCGGATTTCCAACGGGCCGGCTCTCATATACCGTCCATACAGGATCTTTCGCCTTGTACTTTTCCCGGTCGTACACCCAGAGCTTTGAAGTGTAGACTTTGATAACCAGTGCATAGGTGCTGCACAGATCTTGCAGAAAGGCACTATCTGTTCCGTCCTGTTCCTTTGCATCAATGCCGTGGTCGTCTCCCTCAAACTTCAGCTCCAATTTGTAACGGCCTGCAATGGTTTCAGCGATTTTCTTTACGCTGGTGTTCTTCCATGTAAAGGTCCGGTTTCTCTCGCTGAAGCTGGTGTCGTTCGGCTTTGCCACGCCGCCCATCGTCAGCGAATCAGGTGCACCGGCAAAACTAAGATCATCCAGCACGAATGCCCCGCACTCGGCGCTGTAATCTCTGTAGCCGCTCTCAATGCCCCCGATATTCCAGTCCTTTACAACAATAGCCGGGTAGAGCTTCACGCCCTTTTCCGGCATCCAGTCATTTTTCCATTTGGCAGCTTTGGCATTGACTGTAATGCTCACACTGTCGCTTTTGGATTCAGCCACATCCGTGTACTTGAAACTTTCCAGATCAGGTGCGATTTCTTCCGAAATATCGGTTTTCTCGTAGGTCAGAAGAACCGCAGCCTGCCTTCCTTTGGGTCTCGCTGCTGTCAGTACCATCATGCACCTGCCTTCCAGGGCGGAAGGTCTCCGCTCTTTTCAGCCGGCAGAGCTGGTGTTGACAGCACCGTGCCGGAATCGAACCGGACGATATGGATATATCTGGGGTTGTTCTGCATCAGCCAATCGGCTTTCAGCTCGCTTCCGTACACGTTCAGGGCAATCAGATCCCAGGTGTCACCGGACTTTGTGGTGTAATCAAGTGCCATACTGCGTGCGCCTCTTTTCGCGTTCGTACCGTTCCACATACTCGCAGAACTTCTCGTAACCTTCGTCCATAATGGAACGTAGATCTTCGGCATTCATGCTGCCGTAGATGGTGAAGTTTGGTGCATAAACATATGTGTTTCCGCTGGAACTCGTATAGGTACGCTGGTAGCTGTTGCTCGATCCACCGCGCTGGTTCCCGGTGCTGCCACCAGAAGCATCTTCGCTCCCGCCGATGGGCTTCAGCTCTACTTCCTGCTGGTAGTTCTGAAGGTCTGCCAGCATCGACAGATTTTGCCTTGTCAGTTCGCTGTTTCCAGCCGTCGGGAAGAAGTTTACATTGCTCAGGTCGTAGTTGTCCGGGTTTGCAGCGTATTCCAGCTTTGCCTTTTCCGCATCTGCTCCCCGGATAAACCGGATTGCCTTCTGAGTATTTTCGTTTGCAAGAACAGACTTGGCACCAGCAATCACTTTCCCGATTCCGGTGTTCAGCAGCTGTTGGGCTTTGCCCTGGTCATCCGACACGGTAGGTGTCGGCATTGCCGCCAGAGTTTCCAGCCCATCTACTGCATAGTTGGCGATCTCCGTGATACGGCTGAACGCCACACCAGCGTCGGACCCCAGTACCAATGCCGCTGCAACAGGCTGAACCATAGTGTCAAAACTTTGAGCCACCTGGTTGTAATACTGCTGGCGACGTGCTCTGTTGAAGTCGATCAGATTAGAATCTTCTTCTGTAAAACCACCGTCCGCGAACATCTTCGGCTTTCTGCCGGGCAACCCCAGCAGATCACCCAGACCAACGCCCAGCAGCTTACCAGCGGTCAGCCAGGTATCAATGTTCTTTTCACGAACGCCGCGCCGGAAGCTGATAACGGCTTCCGGGCCAGCCTCACCAGCAATAGACGGTCCCTGCGTCATGCCGCCGTTGGCAAATGCCGGGACGGACACGGGTGACAGGTTGAATCCGAACGACTTACCGCCGATCACCGGAACCGGAATGCCGAACAGCGTTTCCGGTATTGTGAGCTGAATTTTGTTCAGCGCCCCAATGATGAAGTTGACCGCTTTCACGCCGATGGTTGCAACCTGCTTCAGGAAGCCGATGATGCCCAGAATCACAGGCTCTACCACAGGAAGCACCTTACCCACCAGATCCACCGCCACCTTGATGGCGTTGACCAGTGTGGTGCCTACCAGGCTTACCACCGTAGACAGCAGCGGCATGACCGCCGGAATGCCTTCATTCACGATAAAGCCGAAGATCTCAGTCAGCACCGGCTTGATGTGGTTTACTCCCAGATCTACAATCTGAGAGAACACACCGGCGAACGATTCAATCAACGGCATAACCGTCTGGATGGCAGGGGTCATAGCTCCGAACACGTCACCCAGATTTAGCCCTCCGATACTGAAGCCGGATAGCTTTTCCTGGATGCTCTGCAAGCCCTCCGGGGTGGTGAGCTGCCCGAACACTTGCTTTACAGTGTCGCCGACACCGGCTATCTTTCCGGTAAATTTGTCAAAGACGGCAAGCCCGCCCTCGCCAAATACCATTCCGACGATGTTGCGGATGTCCTCGAAGTGATCTCCCAACAACGAGACTGCCGCAACGATTGTACCGATGCCGGTAATAACCGGGCCGAATGTGCCAAGCAGTGCCATGAATCCGCTGCCCAGTTTTGCGGCCACTGGGCCTACCGTCGTACCCAGTACGTTCAGCCCTGCGCCGCCGACATTCAAAGCTCCCTTCACCGTACTCAAAGCGCCGCCGCCGATTTTGGATGCTGCACCCGCCACCTTGCTGCCGACACCGAGGACGGTAGAACCCACTTTGGACTGGCTGACAGTCTGCCATGCATTGGACAGCCCATTTCCAATGACCGTCTTTCCTGCACCGAGGAAATTTTTCACTCCACTGGCCATACCTCCAAGGTCAAGACCGTTCGGTCCTGCAATGCCGGAAAGAATCTGTCCCGCAACACCGCCGGTCTTGGCGATAAATCGTCCAACCGGATTGCCGCTTCCGAACCCCACCAGAGCATTTTTCAGGCCGCCCAGCGATTGCCCGACATTGGAAACATACCTACCGGAGCCGGAGTTTTTCAGCACGCCCAGTAGGCCACCGTTCGTGTTAGCTTCCAGCACATCATTTACAAAACCGATGTTTCCTTTCTTGGTTCCGCTTCGCAGGCCCTTGAAATTTTTCAGTGTTGCCCAGATGCCGACACCAGCGCCGTCCAACGTCTGCCCAATTTTTCCAAGGCGCGTTGTGGGCTGCTGCGCTCCGGCACCGGCCATCTGAACGCCGTACTTTGCATTTTCAGCAAACATTCCGGCATTCGATTTTACAAAGGATGCGCCACCAACTGCCCGTTGGATCAGGCTTGTGGGTGTCAGTGCTCCCATCAGATTTCGGACAGTGATGCCTCCGAATGTTCCGCCTGGGGCACCGCTCGGTTTTCCGCCGATTGCAATGTTCCCGATGGTGTTCAGCAGCGAGGATCCTGTGCTATAAGCCGTCGGTGCAAAGCTCATAGCTCCGAACGCCGCGACTATGGCAGCAATGGCCTCTGCCACTTCCGGCCCATGCTCTGCTGTGTAGTCGATGCCCTTCTGGATCCACGGCAATGCCGCCTGCGCCGCATTGCCAATTCCAAGCAGCGCGGAGTGCAACATCGGCAGAATGCCATTGACGATGTTGGACAGATCTGGCAAGCTCTCGGTGATACCGTTTGCTATGTCAATCCACATGGATGTCAGTTCTTTCTTTGCTGGAAGGAACTGATTGCCCACATTGATAAGCAGGCGGTCTGTCGCATTACTTGCCATCTGGCTTACCGCTTTGCTGGTGTCCAGACGAACAAGCAATTCTTTCTCCATGCTGCCGCTGTATGCGCTGGTATCACCAGCCATAAGCAAGGCATTCTGGAACGCAGGCAAGTTGCCCACAATTTTTGAAACGCCCTCAATGGCCCACTGTCCAAACAGTGTCTTGATGGTCGCAGTCTGCTGGTACTTGTCCTGTTTCGAGATCGCCTCAAAGACTTTGTACAGAGTGCTTGCTGCACCATCTTCTCCGTTCGGCCCGGTGGACTGCATATCCTTTGCAATCTGCACAGGATCAAAACCGAGTTTGTTCCATGCGCCCACCTGCGCATCCGTTGCACTGTTGCCAAGGGTGATGTTTGTAAACACACGGTTCAGGCTTGTTCCAGCCTTTCCCTCATTAACGCCCATAGCCAGCATGGTGGCTGCCAGCGCAGAGGTCGTGTGCAGGTCAACGCCGGCTGTCTGGCCGACACCGCCGGACGTATTCACCACGCTGGCGATTTCCGCCGCCGTGGTAGCCATGTGGCCGCCCAGATAGTTGATGGAATCTGCAATGTCGATAATCTGGTTGTGGGTCTTACCAAAAGCGGTTTCCCACTTTGCCATATAATCGGCCGCAGACTTTGCATCAATGTCCCACGCGGCAGCTAGCCGGGCCGTATCGTACAGGTAGCTTTTTTCTCCGGTTTGCTGGTTATCCAGAAAGATTTGCTCATAGCTCTTACCGGACTGTCCCAGCGATGCGGCGATCTGCGCCATCTCGTCCCGTTTGATTGGGACCTGCGTGGTCATCTTGAGGATCGCGTCCTCCATGGTGGCACGCTTTTCCGGGTCAATGCTGCCGTCATCGTTCATGATGCCGCCAACATACTTGACTGCATCTGCCGCCTGGGCTTGGTATTCCTCTGCCATGGAGGTTGTCTTTTTAATCATGACAGCGGACACAGTTGTCAGCGTCGCCATGATTCCAAGCCCAGTCTTTCCGATTACGCCCAGAGTGTTTGCTACCGTGCTGCCCAGTGACTTGGTTCCCGTCAATGCGTTTGCCAGATCACCGGTCAGCCCCTTCGTCTGCTTTATTGCAGTTACAAGGGACGGGTCCACCTTGCCCATGATGCGGATGCTGAGGTCTAGTGCTCCATTTCCCGCCATACGTCTGCCACCTCGTTACACAGATCCACCAGCTCCCGCCGGGGCAGGTGCAGCAGATCTGTCATGTTGGAATGCGTGGCAATGGATAGCTGGATAGCCGCTTTCCGAAGTCCTTTTGCCCCGCCTTTTACTCGAAAAAATCAGAGTTTACAGCATCACGCAGCTTAACCGCCTCGCACAGCGGCAGACCAGCAAAGAAGTCCACCGGGTAGCCGGTGCCCATGCTGGCGATGATGCAGCAGTACAGGTAGTTGCGATGCGTATTCACCGGTGCAAATCCGCCCGCAGCCATACGGTTTTCTGCCATGGATTCGCTCATAGTGTTCAGTTCGCCCACGCCGGACAGGTCGATGCCGTCAAAGGTCTTGCCCTTCAGTTCCGCCTTTTCGCTGCCCTCGTAGGTGTAGGGCGCTGCAAACTTCAGGGTGTGAGATTCCAGCTGCTTTTTCACTTCATCGGCGTTCTCGCTGTTATCCATGCCCTTGATAACCGCCGCCTGCACTTTCTTGATCTTGCCGCGGGGCATGAGCTTGAAGAACTCCACCGGCTTTCCAGTAGCCTTAACAGCCATTTCCTGTGCAAAGGAAGTGGTCATTTCCATCGCGTACATGGCCGCCGTCTCGTTGCCGATGCTTTTCTGAATGTCGATCAAGTCCTGCACGGTCATCTTCTCCATACCGGACAGATCCAGGCTGTCGTACTCCTTGCCCTCGAACTTATAGGGCTTGTCGAACTTCACGATATTGTCCATTGCTGTTTCCTTTCCAAAAGACAATCAGCCGCCCCACGCCGGGACGACTGACTTCTTCATGTATCGGGTTTAGATAAGAGCGTTGATCTCGGCACGCATATCCTCGCCATCGACATAGTAGCGGCCCGCAAACTTGTCGATGTCGATAACAGTAGTGCCGTCAACCTCCATCAGGTAACGGGTGACTTCCAGCGTGGTGGTGCTGCCCATGGTGTCGGCACGCTTCAGCTTGCCGGGATCCAGTTCCTTGGGACGACCACCCAGGACGACGCGCAGGCCCTTGTAGGTGTAGCCGCCGTTCTTGTTGTCGTTCTGCATGGCAGCACGCAGGGTAATCTGGATGTTCTTGTTGGGGTTCATCATCTTGGTGGCGTAGCTGTACATGGTGTTCCAGTTCAGCGTTGCCTCCATGGATTCAAACTGACCGGGCACGGGAGAATCGACTTCGCCTGCAATGCCCATGCCGGACACGGAGGTGGTCTTGTTCTTGATCTTGGGCAGGGTGACTTCATCTGCCAGACCAATGAGCAGGTCATCTTCCGTGTACGCATTGTAGTCATTGATGACCTGGGGAACCAGGTCACTGGAAATATTCAGAGCCATAGGTCATTCCTCCTGCTTACAGAGACAGAGCCGAGGTCAGTGCGCCGGCCTCATACTCCATGGTGTTGTTGATCTGCTTAAAAGGCGGGAACGGCGTGCAGAACTGATAGAAGGAGTAGTGTCCTGCAACCAGTTCAGCGGTCGTGTTGCGGTCGGGGTCTGCCTTCATGCTGTAGCTGGCGCATACCTCGGTAGAGACATAGACGCTGCCCTTCATGTTCTCGCTGTCGATGATGGACTGAAGGCGCTTCTTGTTCATGGGCTTATCCAGCTTGCTCATGTTGTCCAGAACAAAGCTGGTCCAGGAGTGGTTGAAGAAGCGGCGGACACAAAGGAAAGCGTCCTTCGGGTCGGTGTTTTTCGGGTAGCAGCAGGTCTCATTGCCCCACACAACAAAGTCGCCGGAGCGGATGAAGGTTGCCACACCCTGCTCATTCAGCACATTGCCCTGCTCCTGATCCATCAGGACTTCGGTGCCATCTTCCAGGCAGGCGGAAGAAATGGGCACGCTGACATTGGACGGGCTGGCATTGGGCGTGTCGTTATACAGGCTGTCGTTGTAGACTGCCGCAGCAGCGGCCAGAGAGCTACCGCTGTAGATGGTGCTGCCGATCTTGCCGTACAGCCACAGGCCATATGCTTCACGAGAAGTTGCGCCCTGCTTGACCTTCTGGTTTGCCACGTCGGTGTACTTGCGTGCACCGGAAGCGGAACTGTCGATGTCAACAAAGCACACTGCATCGAAAACGCCATTGATCTTGCGGCACTTTGCCTGGAGCGCTGCGCACACCATGGGATCCTTGGAGAAGCGGGGTGCCAGCAGAATGCTGGGAACCATGCCCAGCTTGGGGAACACCTGTCTTACCACTTCCAGTCCAGTCTCTGCGCCGGTGGCCGCATTCACGCCGCCCACGATGTCGGCAGCGGTGATTTTGGTCGGGTCAAGAATGGAACCGGAAACGGTCAGAGCCGTTGCGCCGTCGCCTTTGCCGCCGTTGACCAGGGCGATGCTCACAGTGCCATCATCATTGAAGCTGGCCGAATAGTCCTCGTCCGCCGTGAGCACGGTCTGCTCCTTCTTCACGACCAGCTTTTTCAGCAGGATGCCGGTCTCGTCGATCTCTGCAATGCCGTCATTCACCTGAACGGTCTTGTTGGACAGTTCAGTGATGTGCTTTGCATTCGCAGGATCCAGGACGTTGACCACGACGATAGGGGAAATGCCCATCACCTGGAAGCTGGCACTCACAGCCTCGCACAGGGTGTACTTTGCGAAATCACTGGAATAGCCCACTGCGGCGGCAGCCTCTTTGAAGGTGTTCACCAGCAGCGGCGTGTTTACTGCCGCTTCCGGGTCATCCAGCATATTAACGGGGGCCGTGCCCACAACAATCTGCAGGCCGGAGTTGACCGTTACCGGAGCGGTGACGCTGGTCGCCGCTTCGGTCTTATTAAAGCCATGCGAAATAGCCATCTGTCATATCCTCCTTACTTCATCAGGGCAGCAGCCTTGTTGCAGAGAATATTTTCTCTGGTGCCGTCCCGTTCCAGTTTCACCCGCATTTCAGCGAGCTTGTCCAGCGGAACAATCAGTGCCTTCAGGAGCGGCACCTGTTCCACTTTTTCTTTCAGTTTGTCGGGCAGACCGTCCACGAAAACCGTGTACTGCGGTGCGATGCCCTTGATAGTCGGACCGCAGTATGCCACAGGGGCCTGCACCTGCACTGCGGTCTGTTCAGTCTGAGTTTCCTGAACTTCTACCGCTGCTTTTTTCTCAGTGCCCATATTAAATCAACGCCTCCACTTCTTCATTTTTCAGTGCGTTCGGGGTCTTGCAAATCAGGTTCACAATTCCCCAGTAGTAGTGATCCATGTCATCATCTGAAAGCTCCCACTTTCTGGGATAGCCCACCTCAAATGCTCCACCGAAAACCGGCTTACGCTTGAAGTGCTGCATGATTGCTTCCTTGATGTTTACGGTCTCAACATACCCCTGCCGATCAATCCCGCGGTCATAGCTGCAAATAACCAGTTGCATGAGAACCAGCTGCGGATCGTGGTCATTGTTGACCTCACCGCTTGATTCGATGACGATGATGCAGGGGTACATGGCATCGTTTGTGTCAATATCATCATCGTTGTCCGTCTGGGTCGGCAAAAACTGCTTATAGATCTTGAGGGGCTTTTCTCCCTCCTGTCCGGTAAACTTCATATCCCGGAACAGTTCTTCCAGCTCGTCCATCATGGCTTGCTGGCACATTTCGCTGGTATAGCCGGTGATTTTCTCGGCCATATCAGATCACGCCCTTTCGCTTTGCATTGGCAATCAGCTGCCGGATGCGCCGTTCGGTGTTGTCCTGAAGCATCTGTTCCACGGTCGTTTCCTGCATTTCCCACACAGTGCGGTGCATCGCAGAGCCGGAAGGGCTGGACATCGTGACCAGCTTTTCGTTCGGCTTCCAGCGTTCTTTTCCACTCTCGGTATAGTCTTTGTCAGCTGGCACGCCCAACTGGCGCTGTACCATACCGATGTGCTTCGACTTAAACTGAACCAGGAAGCCCTTGCTCCTTTCGCCGGTTCCGCTCAGACCAATCATCGGACTGCCTTTCAGAACGTGTGCCTGAAAAACAGGCGGCGCATTGCGAACAGACGGACCCATGAAGGGCTTTGTGGGGCTGGTTCTGAAATAGCCCAGGTCTGCCCGGAATGCGCCGGGGTCGTTCTTCATGATGGCAAGGATAGCCGTCGGGTGGCGGTTGGTCGCTCTCTGCCGCTGACGCAGATCTTCGATCATACGCCTGCCAGCCGCGTTGAGGTCATAACGGTTCTTAACCTCGGTCAGCATCAGCTTTCGCGTCTGTCTGGCCGTGGTGTTGACCGCCACCTTCAGCGCTGCCGGGGTCTTGTTCGACAACACGCCAAGGGCACGGGACACTTCTTCGTCATTGACGGAAACCGTCATGGTGGAAGCGTCGTAGTTGGTATGGAAGTATGCCACCTTACCTCACCCTTTCCAATTCCATCCGGTAAACTCCCGCCTTCAGGGAGCAGGACTTGATTTTGTAGTCCCGCTTCTTATCCAGTGTGATCTGCTTACCGTTCTTTGGCATCGGGCCGTAGTCTTTCTGTTTCACGAACAGCAGCAGATCGGCCTTATACATTCCCTGGTCAAAGGACTGTTTTGCTCCGCCCTCCCAGTGCGCCGCACGTTCATTTACGCCGGGGTGCTGGGTAATGCAGAGCATCCGCTTATCATCTATGTAGCGTTCTTCCGCAAACTCGTTCAGGTTGAAGAACACCGTTTCCACATCCTGCGCCACATAGTCTTTGAACGTAGGGAGCGGCTTCGGGGTGTCCGGTTCGCCGTAATTCTGGTCAACGTCCAGCATATCAGCAAACCTCAGCTACCAGCCAGGAATCTACCTTATCAGGGATCAGCAGCGGGTGGCTCTGAAGCTCAATGAAGCGACGGTCGGGACGATGCTCCACATAGGTGCGCAGCAGGCGGTCGCCCTCAAAGCTGTGCCAGTTGCCGCCATCATCCAGATAGTTGCACAGGCCGTAGGCACGCATGAAGTTTGCGTTGCTGGGGATCATCAGCACCATGTTATCGGGAATCAGCGGCTTGGTCTCGCCGGTCGCGTCATCCAGATAAACTTCGTCGTAGCCGTAAACGTCCACACCGGGCAGGTTCAGGTGGCCGTAATAGGTCAGGCCACCTTCCAGCTCTTTGGGTGCCATGGAACCGATGTCGAAGCGGCGCTTGTCCATCAGTTCCAGAATCTTACCGTCAGCCATGAAATTGTCGGCTGCAACCTTGCCCATGACGACCATATCTGCGTTGGCAAAGCCGTTACGGCTCACCAGCTGCTTCCAGTCGCGCAGATTGCCCCAGGGGTCAGCGGCGGACTTGCCCCACTGCTTCGTGCCTTCAAGAGTGATCTTGTTGCCAAAGCCGAAGTCGATGACTTCATCCACGCCCTTGCCCTTGACCTTCAGCTTGCCGGTGGTAAGCACCTGTGCGGCCATCCACTCTTCGCGGCGGGTGGTCATGTCGTTCAGCTGGTTGTATTCCTCGATCAGCTTTTCTGCTGCACGGTCTGCCGGGGTGCGGCCAGAGAACAGATCTTCACCGGGCAGGCGTTCCATGTACTGGTCTGCCGTGCTGATGGTCGCCGGGTTGATAAGGGGCGGTGCATAGGATTTGGTCTCGTAGCCCTCGCTCTGCACGATCTCGCCGCCAACCAGCGGATGGATGAATGCAGCCATCTTGCGATTGCCCTTGACAATATCAATGTCAACGCGGCGGGTCGGGAAGGTTTTCACGTTGGAGAAAAAGCGATCCCGCAGAAACGTGCGGATCGGCGGGGTGGTGCGAACAACCTCGATCAGGTGCCGAGGCTCATAAATGCTTACTTCATTAGCCATAAATGTTGTCCTCCTTACTTCAGGAAAATGCCAAGATTGCGCAGAGGAACTTCAACGTCGTCTACGCTCACGTTCTTCGGCAGCACAAGGCCAGCAGCGAAAAACTCACCGGTCAGATAAATCGGCACTTCTTTGTCTGCCTCTGCACTGTCAGCGGTAATACCATACAGGCCGGTAAGAACCGCCTGACCTGCACCGGCTGCATCTGCAACCGGCTTCACTTTGCCGCCCTCGATCAGAACAGGGGCGTGCGCCTCGACCGCCGCACTGGCCGTCTTGGTGGCCTTCGCGATGCCGATGTCGGTTCCGGCAATGAAATATTCCGGGGCCGTGCTGAAATCTTTTCTTGCAAGATCCATGATCATAGTTCCATCCTCCTTACTTCACGCCGTTAGCCTTGCGAATTGCATTCATAAATGCCTTGCTTTCCTCATCTTCGGCTTCAGGGTTTGCAGGCGGCGTGTTGTCGATGCTGTTGGCGTTGGAGTTCTCCGCAGCCGCCTTTGCACTATTCAGATAGTTCTTGCTCTGTTCCTGCTGTTTTGCCTTCATGCTGGCAATGACAGCCTTTGCAAAGGACGCAGAATCAACAGGCTTCGTAAACTTCGCCTCGTTGGCCTGATCTTCCGCGCCGGGCAGAGTTGCGTTCTCGATCTCCTGAATGCGGGTGCGCTCGGCAGTGATAGCCTCATTCTCGATGGTGGCTACCAGATCCGGGTACGCCTTGCGGAGATCATCCGTGGTCTTGATGTCCATGTTTTTTACCTCCCCATGGTCATTGCGTTCCGGCTTTTCCGCCGGGTTCATATTTTCAGTCCGGGTCGCGGTATTGTCCGTCACCCGGCTTCTGACAAAATTGGGCGCTTCGTTAAACGGGGTGTTCATGCTGATGCTGTTGACGAACAGAACACCGTTGCGATTTTCTACAACGGAATCCTCTGCATCGTCGTCCACCTCATCCACAAAGCCTTTTTCCTTGGCTTCCGTTGCCGTCCACCAGTTCGTTTCATCCATCCACTTAGCGCATTCATCCTCGGTCTTGCCGGACTTTTTGGCGTACAGGGCAATGATGCTGCTGCGGATGGTCTCAAGCGCTTTCAGGCAGTTCTTCATATCCTCTGCGGTCAGGTAATCACAAACGCCCATGCTGACCGGATGGACCATGTAGCTGCCGTCCGCCGCGGCCACAACTTTGTCTGCATGGCAGGCAACGATAGTGGCAGCACTTGCACACAACCCGTCAATGTGGGCAGTCACGGTGGCGGCATTGCGTTCCAGCATATTGCCGATGGCCTGGGCCGCAAAAACGTCACCACCGCCGGAGTTGATGTATACGGTGATTTCTTTCACATCGCCCAGGGCGGCAAGATCATCCGCAAACCGTTTCGGGGTCGCTGCATCCTCCCACCAGCTGCGCTCAGAAATATCGCCATAAAGCAGCAGTTCCGCCTTCTGGTCATCGTCGGCCAGATTGCGGAACTGCCAGAATTTATTATTCGTTGACTTGGGGTTCGTCTGGGAATTGGCTTTGCCCATTGCAGCCTACCTCCTTCATTTTTTCCATCTCACTTTTGCGCTGCCTCATATTGGCCCGCCAGCTTCCTCCGGTCATCTGCGCCGTTTCCTGCTCGGCAGTGGAAATGCCCTGTTCCATGCGCAGGATAGCCGCCTCGATTTCTTTCTTCGCATCCAGATTGGTGCGTGCCGGGCCGTTCCAGTTACAGGCCATATAGGCTTTTGCAACGGCCGGATCATCGAAGAAGCCCGGCGCATGGATACGTCCACGGGCTACCGCTTCGGCAAACCACTTTTCGTAGGTCGGCTGGCAGAAGTCCGCCGCAAAGCTGTCCCGCATCACGTCGCACGTTCTCCAAAACTCGTTCAGAGAACCGCGGCTTGCGGAGTAGTTGGAGCTGAACTTCTTATAAAGCACCTCGCTGGGCACTTCAATACCCGTCGCCACCTGGTTGGACATGGCTGACATAAAGCCGTCATATGTCGTGGTCGGATGTTTCGGGTCAAACGTGTCCGGTGTTTCGCCGGGCGCAAGGTCAAACACCGCAGACGGCGCAAGGTTGATTGCCAGTTCATCAGGCGGAGTGTTCGGATCCTCTGCCTTGTCGGGCGGATCCTCACCAAATGGCGCTCCGCTGACCGGGTTATCATGTTTGATGAACAGTGTGATGGAGGATGCTACGATGGCTGCGGCCAACTCTGCATCCGTATATCTGCCCATCTGCTTCATCGTGGGCAGTACCGGTGCCAGCAGGGGAACGCCGCGCCGCTGCCCGGCACGTTCCCTCTGGGTGACACACAGGATGTTCGGTTCTCCCGTTTCTTTGTCTCGGGCTTCTACCCGCGTCCATGTCAGGGGCAGCGGATTATCATAGGCCAGCGGGTGCCTGCTGGCTACCCAGTAGGCAATAACCGCACCGCTCTTGTCCGTTTCCACGCCCTGAACAATCTGGTGTACATCAACGCCGTTCACCTTGCAGGGGTTCATTCTGTCTGTGCGGTCAGGGCTGCACACCTGGTCAGCTTCGATCAACCGGAGCTGCAAAGCATACGGCCAGTTCGTGCGCTCTTTGAACTGCACTGCTGCAAATACGTCACCGTTCATCAGGAAGCTGGTGAATGCCAGTGTTTGCAGCCGCCAGAAGTTATCCATGCCGCTTGCATCGCAGGCCGCACTATCCGCCCACAAGCTGAACTCGCGGGAAATTTCCGCCTGCAAATGGTCAGCCTGTTCCTCGGTCAGGTGCAGATAGTCCGCATCGACCTGGGGTGTCGGCACAAGGCCGCTGCCCACCACATTAGTGCGCAGGGTCTTGATTGCGCCGGCTGCCAGTGGGATACCCATGTAAGCATCCCGGCTCCGCTTGCGCAGTGTTTCCAGATTGTCCTCGATGTCCTCTTTTGCACTGCCGCCGCCAACGTGCCAGCTCCGCATAGAGCGGGATGTGTGGGAAGCTCCATAGTTTCCGTAGCCGGTACCGTTGTTTATGACAGACAGCGCCGTGCGGGCCACAGCGCGGCGATACCCCTTTTCGGGGGAGATTGCCGCAATGGCCTTATCAAGGAAATTCGCCATGTGCTCCACCTTCCTTACACGTCATGCGGAGAGAAGTGGTAGATCCGGTTTCTGCCCCGGCCCCTTTCCTCCGCTTCCGCTTCAGCCACTTTCTTTTCCCAGAAAGCAATGCTTTCCCGGATCTGTTTCAGGCTGGCGCGGGTCAAGACCATCTGCTCGATCTGGTAGCTTTGACCGGTCGATACGGCGGCCTCGGCTTCCAGCCACATATCAAGGTGCCGCTGGGCGGTCTCTTTTGAAATAACAGGCATTGGTTAGATACCTCCCGATCTCCTTCTGCGGTACTGGCGCTGCTGTGCAGGACGCTGTGCATCCTCACCGGGGATTTCCAGACCGGGCGGGTTGCTGATTTCCAGCGCAGCCGTCGCGTAGTTCCGCACGTCAAATGCTTCATTACGTTTCTGCGCCGGATCCTTCAGCTCCCACCGTTCCACTTTGCGGCCAGACTTCCAGCGTGTGACCTTGTGTTCCGCAGTAAGCATCTTGAAATAATTTTCGTCATACCCGGCATCTTCTGCCGCCGGGAAGTGGCAGTAGTTTGGGCCTTTGATAAGCACTTTCAGCCGGGCAAGGACGTGGTTCTTGCCGGTGTCAACGCCCAAGGTGAACAGTTCGCCCTTGACGCGGTTGTTCTGAGTGGGGTTGCGCAGGTAGGGTACGTCCATGCCGCCGCGGCCTTTGATGGCCCAGATATGCCGTTCCTCCCGTTCTTTGCAAAACCGGATGACCTGATCCGGGAAGTGGCCGCCACTGTCCATGCAGACAGACCGCAGGGACAGTTCCGTGCCGTCTTTCTTTTTCCATGTACGGGAAAGGAACTCGTCCAGGTCTGCCCACACCTGACCGCGTTTCAGGTCGCCGTAGATGCGTTGGTACCGGATGCCCCAGCTTTCTCTGCCGATACCCCAGCCCACCACTTCGGCCTCGAAGCGGTTATCCTGGGTATCGACACCAGCCGTCAGGTACACTACGCCGTCCGGGACTTCGGCCTCGTAGAACTCGCGGCGGTCCAGCAGGTTGTTTGCCTCCACCGCTTCGCCCGGTTCCTCCCACGGCAAGCCCAGGTCGGTGTTCACAAAGACCTGCATCTTCTCGTAGTCTCCGCGCTGTGCATCCAGGTCAGCGGCAATAAAGTCCTCCACGATTTTGTCCCACCCGCAGAGGGTCGAGCCTATCTTGTTCATGTGGAAGCCCCGCACCGCCCGTTCCGGGTGCTCTGCGTGCCACTTTCCTTGCAGGCTGTTTTTCTTCCAGCGGTATTCGTTGTCAAGGCAGCCACACTCGGCACAGCGGTATTGCACGCCGCCTTCCGGCCACTTTTCCTTGTCGAACACCATGTTGTCCCAAACAAAGGGCTGATAAAAGCCGCAGTTCGGGCAAGGCACCGTCCATTCCTCTTGGGTGGATGCGTTGAACTCGTCCAAAATGCGGCTGTTGTTTTTGTCGGTGGGGGTCGATACCAGCACCGTCTTGTAATCCCAGTAGGTCGTTTGACGCTGCTCGGCCAGCATGACCGGGTCGCCTTCTTTGCCGGCGCTGGCTTTGTAAGCGTCCACCTCGTCCGCCAGCAGCACCTTGATGGGGCGGCCGCGCAGATCGGTCGGGGCGTTTGCGCCAACGATGGTCAGTTGACCACCGGCGAAGTTCTTTTTCATGATCGTGTTGCCGGAGTAGCGGCTCTTGTTATCCACAAGGCCCCGAAGCACCGGAGTGTCCCGGATCATGGTAGCCAGACGGTCTTTGCTGAAGCTCTCGCCCAGGTTCACCGTAGGCTGCACGATCATGATAGGGGCCGGGTAGTAGCTCATGTAGTACCCGATGGTATTCAGGATCAGGCCGTCGGTCTTGCCGGACTGGGCGCACATCATGGCTACCACCTTGCGGATATGGACATCCCCGATGGCATCCATGATCTCCCGCTGGAAAGGTGCGTTGTCCGTATTCCAACGGCCTTGTGCTGCGGATGCTTCCGCCGACAAGCGGCGGTAGTTATCTGCCCACTGACTAAGGGTCAGGTTCGGGGGCGGCTTCAGCGCACCCAGTGCCCGGCTGAACATCTGTGCAGTCTGCGGTTCCAGGTGGATCATTGCCATTGTTGCCGCCGCCTTTCATGACACAGCTGCCGAACGGGCAGAACTGCTGGATCTCATTCAGCCGGGTGCCCCAGACACAGCCCCGGCATTTATTCTTCCTGCTCATCTTCGGGTTCCTCCCCCGCTGGTGCTGCCAGCGCAATTTCGGGGTCACTCAATTCCACAAGTGCTTCCTGCACTGCTTTTTGCAGAATGTCGTGGGCTTCCGCCGGGTCGGTCAGCTGGGCCATAGTATTTGCATACTTTGTCGGGATGGTTTCCAGCCGGTTCTTGAAATTTGCAAAGATGGTTTTCAGGGCGCGTTCCACATCCTCGGTGCGGTGCAGGTCGCCTTGGGCTTCCTCCATCCGCATTTTCTCGATCTTGCCGCGGGTTTCCTCCCGCTCGGCACGGGCAGCAACAAGGCGGGCTTGGTCGTCTTTGTTGCCGATCTTGAAGTTCAGGTATTGCCGGACGCAGACTTTCATGTCAAAGACACCGGGCCGGACTTCGGACAACACGCCCTGATCCCGCAGGTTCCGCACCTGACGGTCAGTGATGCCCAGCCATTCGCCAACGGCCTTACTCGTGTACAGCATCTTTGTCACCGTCCTCCGGTTCTCCGATCTCGCCGGTCGCCCGGATGCGCAGCAGTTCAATCCGCTGCTGTTCGGTTTCCAGGTGCAGCTTGTCCATTTCGTTTTTCTGCATCTGGGCCGCCGCAGACAGGATGCGGCCATGAATCTTGTTCAAGGCTTCCTGCAGCTGCAAGATACGCTGTGCCGGGGTCTCCTTCTGATACATACCGATCTGCTGGTTTGCGCCGTCCCGCTTCCGCTTGCCACGTCCGCCGGGTACTCGCATATCCATGACGCTGGATGTAATCATCTGGTCAGGTGGTAAAGCCTGATACTCTTTGATCTTGTCCAGAATGTACTTTTCCCGGAGCAGCAGTACACCGATTTCGTGGGATGTCAGCTCGGTGCTGTTCCGGGGCGCATTCTCTACGATCTGTTTTTCTTCCGGGGTGAGCTTGTCAAAGAAGATGGTCGCATAGGCTCCATCCTTCATTGCATTCTCATTCCCGACAGGTGCCCCGCCGCCGGGGTTGCCCACGGCGTTTTTGTTTCCCGGTTGTCCGCCGGGCTTCCGGGGTGCGGGCGGGTCCCACCCGTCCTTTGCCTTCCAGCGGCGGACCGTATCATATTTAAGATGGAGATCGTCCGCCAGCTGCCGAAGATTCACTTCTCCGTCTTTCTCCATCCGGGCAATGTACTCAGCGCGGGCGGCATCGCGCTCATCGCTTCGCCTTGCCATTTGGTTTTCCTCCAATAAAAAATGCCCCGTCTGGCAAATCATCCAGGCAGAGCATTCAGTTTCGCCGCCGGTCCTGCGGCATTTCTTTGGGTCGCTTACAACTTGTAAGCAACAGTGTATGAAAAAGGCCCCTCGGTTCGCCGCCGTGGGGCCTCTCTCCATAATTCCACTGTACTAAGTATAGCACCAAAACCGTCTTATAACGTCTTATCTTTTGCCGGTTGGGGCTTTCAAATGTAAACACTTTATGACATAGCCACCATTTTGCCAGCCCCGGCAAGATGGTCTATCCCGATTTTGTTGACCTCAACAAGATCACACCGGAATGATTTGTTGGCACCGGCAAAACGTGAGTTGCTTACAAATTGGAAGCGTCCCCCATCCCGGTGACATTACCGCCATGTTCGCCCCAGACTTACATTTTTTGACCCGTACCCCCTTTTCGTGGGCCAAAAACGCGGAAGCCCTTCAAGAAATTTTGCACCTAGAAATATTTTGGGGCTTCGGAACCCGCACCGCGCCCGCCGGCGGGGGGCAGTACCTTTCCGGCG
>ENA-OPBX01000506-OPBX01000506.1-human-gut-metagenome-genome-assembly--contig:-NODE-506-length-27495-cov-3.092201_pt1 | contig 27495 bp, 45 predicted proteins | sample MGYA00241075_ERZ501466 | MGnify/ENA primary metagenome ERZ501466 (study PRJEB25962, sample SAMEA2042633) | human gut metagenome | biome: human gut; feature: human-associated habitat; material: faeces...
AGACGGTGCTGTTCTGGTGAACGGCGAAGGTCTGATTGTCAACGAAACGCCGTCTGATGAAGATTTGGAAACCTGCAAGGAACTGGGCAAGCAGCTCATCGCATAAAAAACGACTCCAAAGCAAATACAAAAAAGCGGCTCGTATGGGAAACCATACGGGCTGTTTTTGTGCATGAAATGATAGGAAGTTGTATTGACAATGTATGCGTTTTGTGGTACAATAAAAGAAAAGGAGTGTGATGTATGATGTCACAGACAACAGTCAGCGTTCGCATGGACGAACAGTTAAAAAAAGAATTTGATGGTGTTTGCAATGACCTCGGTTTAACAATGTCTACCGCTGTCATCATGCTTGCAAAAAAGATGGCACGGGAAAAGCGGATTCCGTTTGAAGTATCCGTAGATCCTTTTTATTCGCCTGAAAATATGGAACGGTTGAGAAAGTCCATTGCACAGATGGAAGCGACTGGTGGCACGATTCACGAGGTTTCAACTGATGATTAAGGCGTGGACAGATGAAGCATGGGAAGATTTTGAATATTGGTTGAAACAGGACAAGAAAATATTAAAACGAATCTTGTTGCTTTTAAAAGATATTGACCGAAATGGAAATGAAGGAATTGGAAAGCCAGAACGATTGAGCAGGGATCTTTCTGCTTATTGGAGTCGTAGAATTGATGATGCAAATCGGATTGTCTATCGAATTGATGGAGAAGTCTTGAAAATTGTGCAATGCGGCTCTCATGATCGGGACAAATGAAAAAATAGCTCGTATGGGAAACCATACGGGCTGTTTTTGTTTATAGATGCAGGCGAAACCAATTCTTTTTACTCTCTAAGATTCCCTCTTTTCGCAGCTTGCTGATTTCCGCAGAAAGTCCGCTCCGGTCAACCTCCAGATAATCCGCCAGCCCCTGCCGGTCATATGGAATCACAAAAGTATTGCTGTTTTCCTGCTTCGCCTGCTGAAAGAGATAGGCAAGCAGTTTTTCTCGGGTGGTACGTTTTGCGGTGATTTCGAGTTTCTGGTGAAACAAAACATTTTTTCTTGCCAGCAATTGAATGACATTGAATAGCAACTGCTGGTGAAAACCGCAGGCATTGCAGCAGGGATGCAGAAGTTTTTCCCCCTCCAGCCATAGAATCGTACTTTCTGTGGCTGCAATGACACTGATTGGGGCAGCATCAACACCAGCACAGACAAACGCCTCCCCGAACGGCTGTGCAGGTGACAGACTTGCAGTAATACTGCGGTTTCCGTCATAGTCCAGACGGACAAGCTGCACTTTTCCCGTGAGAACAATGCCCAGATGATGCAGTGGTTCACCAGCCTGTAACAACGTCTGCTGTTTGGCATAGGTTTGAATCGTTGGGGCAAAACATTCCAGCATGGTTTTCAGAGAATCCGGCGGAATTTCTGCAAACAGGCGGCAGGTTTGTAAAATTTCCAGATATTGTTGCATGAAAATCTCCTTTTTGTTGAAAATTCAACAGACTTTTTTTCGATCCTGTTCTATAATAGACCCAGAAGAACCGAACACACACCGATAAAATCAAACGGGAACACCCGTGGAAAGGTTGATAAAATGATGAAACGAACCATTATTCGGATTGATGAAGCTGCTTGCATTGGATGCGGAGCATGTGCAGAGGCTTGCCATGAAGGGGCAATTGGCATGGTAAACGGAAAAGCAAAACTGCTGCGGGAGGATTATTGTGACGGCTTAGGCGATTGCCTGCCAGCATGTCCAACCAATGCGATTACGTTTGAAGAGCGAGAAGCTCCGGCTTATAATGAACAGGCAGTCTTAGCAGCGAAAGCTGCCAAAGCAGCGGCAAAACCATTGCCGTGCGGATGCCCCGGCACACAGGCAAAACAGCTGAAACGAACAGCCGCTCCGGCAGTCTGTCCGCAGGGAGAAACAGAAAGCTGTCTGGCACAGTGGCCGGTGCAGATTCAGTTGATTTCTCCAATAGCCCCGTATTTGCAGGGGGCAGATTTGCTGATTGCTGCGGACTGCACCGCCTATGCATATCATGACTTCCACGAACAGTTTATGCGGAATCGAATCACTTTGATTGGATGCCCGAAATTAGATACCGTGGATTATGCAGAGAAATTAACTGAAATTTTTGCAACTTGCTCCATCCGGAGCATTACTGTGGTACGAATGGAAGTGCCTTGTTGCGGTGGATTGGTGCAGGCGGTACAGCGTGCATTAACGGCAAGCGGTGCGGAAATCCCCTGCGAAGTGGTGATTCTTTCCACCGATGGCAGACGAAAAGCATAAAATCAAAACAATGGGAAACCATAGATGAAAATGGAGGAATCGAAATGGAACAGAAGATGTTTTGTTATCAGTGCGAACAGACCGCAGGATGTACCGGATGTACGGGCAGCCGTGGCGTTTGCGGAAAAACAGCTCAGACAGCCCAGCTGCAAGATGAATTGACCGGAGCGTTGATTGGTCTGGCACGGGCAACCGTTGGCGATACACTGGCAACCGAAGAAACGTGGAACGTCATGATTACAGGCTTGTTTGCAACGCTGACCAATGTCAGCTTTGACGATGCTGCCATTCAGGAACAGATTTCCGCTGTGCATCGGGCAAAAGATGCTTTAGTACCGCAGTGTCAAAGCTGCGGAGCACCTTGTGGCAGAAATGATGATTATGATTTCCGGCATCTTTGGGAAGAGCCGGATGAAGATATTCGTTCGCTGAAATCTCTGATTCTGTTTGGTCTGCGTGGTATGGCAGCATATGCATATCATGCAATGGTGTTGGGGTATCGGGATGCAGTAATTGACACTTTTTTTAGTGAGGCACTTTGTAAAGTTGGCGAAACATTCCCAATGGAAGAGCTGCTGCAAACGGCTTTGAAAGTCGGTGAAGTGAACTTGCAATGCATGGCACTGCTGGACAAAGCCAACACGGAAACCTTTGGAACACCGTCCCCGAAAACAGTTTCGATGAAGATTGAAAAAGGGCCGTTTATCGTGGTAACCGGGCATGACCTGCGAGATTTACAGCTGCTGTTAGAGCAGACCAAAGACAAGGGCATTTCCATCTATACGCATGGAGAAATGCTCCCGGCACATGCTTACCCGAAACTGAATGCGTATCCGCATTTAAAGGGCAACTTTGGAACAGCATGGCAGAATCAGCAAAAAGAATTTGCAGATTTGCCAGCACCGATTCTCTTTACCACCAACTGTTTAATGCCGCCGAAGGGCAGCTATGCCGACCGCGTGTTTACAACAGAAGCGGTTGCTTTTCCGGATGCCGTACACATCGGGGAAGAAAAAGACTTTACGCCCCTGATTGAAAAAGCGTTGGAACTGGGCGGTTATTCCGAAGACCGGCAGATGACTGGCATCAATGGCGGAACGACTGTCACAACCGGCTTTGGACATGGAACAATTTTGTCTGTTGCAGAGCAGGTGGTTGCAGGCGTTCGTTCGGGAGCAATTCGGCATTTCTTCTTGGTTGGCGGTTGCGACGGAGCAAAGACCGGACGGAATTATTACACGGAATTTGTAAAGCAGACCCCGAAAGATTCCATTGTTTTGACGCTGGCATGCGGAAAGTATCGGTTTAACGATTTGGATTTAGGAACAATTGGCGGTTTACCACGGTTGATGGATATGGGACAGTGTAACGATGCATATGGTGCCATTCAGGTTGCTGTCGCATTGTCGCAGGCGTTTGGCTGTTCCGTGAATGAATTGCCGCTGTCCTATGTGCTGTCTTGGTATGAGCAGAAAGCCGTCTGCATTCTGTTGACGCTGCTGCATCTGGGCATTCAGAATATTCGGCTTGGCCCATCGCTGCCGGCGTTTCTCTCTCCAAACGTGCTGCAATATCTGGTAGAACACTATGGCATTGCACCGATTACCACACCGAAGGCAGATTTAAAGGCACTGCTGGGAGAAGCATAATGATATAAAAAATCATACAAAAGGATAGAAAAAACCAGTCAGAGCAGATGATCAAAAATGCTCCGACTGGTTTTCTTTTTTGGTGCGGATGACAGGACTTGAACCTAAATAATTTCAGAAAAAAGTGAGCATATACGCTTATTTTTATTTTTATGTTGCATTTCATGTTGCATCATTTTGAAGTGGTTTTTTCAAATGCATCCCTAAAATAACGATCGATTCTATCATCAACCTGTTTCCGTTCTGTGCTGAATGTATGCTGGTATACGGATTTTAGAACATTGTTGGATGACCATCCACCTCGTTCCATGGCGTATTTGTCGGGGACACCAAGAGCCAACATAACAGATGCATTTAAATGTCGCAAATCATGAAATGTCATGTTTTTCAATCCGTTTTCTGCAACAATCCTTTTGAACTTTTTATAAATGCAACCACGATATACTTTGACAACGTATTCTTCATCTGATTGATGTGGAACATTCTGGATCATTGTGATAATTTCAGACGGTGCTTGTATTCTTCGTGTGCTCTCATATGTTTTCGTTGTGCTTTTTTCCACGATTTTCCCATCAACAGCTACTCTAACATGAGAGATAGTGATAATTCCATCCTCTGATATATCAGAAAATCGAAGTCCAATGACTTCCGAAAGTCGCATTCCAAGCCAAAGAGCCAGCAAGACAGGCAATTCAATGTCTGTTCCTCTGACTGCTTGTAAAACCTCTTCTGGTGTCGGCAAATCTTTTATTTTTGGCTGTTTTTTAGGTAATGTTGTTCTTAGTATAAAATCAGGCAAATACATTTTCAGTGCAGCAGATAACAAACCATGTGCGTTTCGGATGGACTTAGGAGCTAATCTTTTTGCGTCTTCATTGATTGCTTGCTGAATGTCAATGTTGGTCAGCTTACTTAATGGGATTGACATTAAACGTTGCAGCTTATTTCTTCTGGTTTGTTGATATTCAGCAATTGTGGTTGGTGATAATATATTCTTCTTGCTTTCGATGTAGCCATCTATCGCATCGCCTACTGTTATATTTCTGGCTTTTTCTTTTCGCTTGATATTGTAAGCGACTGCCATAAATTCAGCTTCCTTTTTTGTTGGTGCTGTAAAAGATTTGTAGATCCTTTTTCCATCTGGATTCAATCCGATATATAAATTTACACGCCAGTTCCCAGATGGAAGTTTTTTTGCCGTTGCCATTCTAATCGCTCCCTTGACAAGTGGGAACAAATATGATATAATAAACATTGTCAAATTATATTTTTTGTTCCCTTATAAATGCCGCCTGTTGTACCAGCAACAAGCGGTATTTTTATTATATCATATGTTGTAAGCAGTTTCAAGAGAAAATAATATTTCTATTTGTTGTGGTTGTTTTTACCTGTATCAAATAAATATGCAATATGAAATTTAGCTGTTACACCAGTTTTTATTACATTTTAGTTACAATATGCATGATTCTCTTGTAAAATCGCAAATAAAGTGATAAAGTAGTTTATATGGTACGATTCGTTTTATAGTAATTTTATTTTAAGGAGATTGAAATGATGAAAAAGGGAACGGGAATCGCTGGGGTATTGGCATTGTTATGCGTGTTTAGCATCTCTGGATGCGGCAACAAAACCGTAGAAGAGCAGAGCAGCACAGAAGAAGTAACAACAGTAGCAGCTACAACGATTGCTACGACTGCACCGCCTGTCGCTACGAAAAAGAAAACAGAGCCACCCATGACGACTACCTTTGAAACCACTGAAACCACAACCACACACGCACCACAGCCGAATACCACAGAGATGGTTGACAAACTGTCTAATGATGCGAAAGCGGCTGCTGCAACAGCAACGCCGGAAGATTTGCAGAAGGCATTGAAGAACATCCGGAACTACAACGATTTCTTTATCAACAATGATACCATGCAGTATGCGATGTATAACAGCCAGCTGCTGTATTATTACTACGAAAACACGAATACTTGCTATGAGCAGGCAGGCTTCTATGCATTCACAGCAATTAAATACGTTTATCGTGGAATTGATACCGTAGACGGAAATGACACTGTTACAAACTTGCAGAAGCTTCAGGAAGCCTTGGCACAGTGCACAGACATTGTAGCAACTCCGGACACAGAAGTTCCAGCAGCTCCAGCAGAGCCAGCAACCGAAGCGGTACAGTCAGTTTCCTACAAAGAGGGAATGTATAAGGTCGGCACAGATATTCCAGCTGGCGAGTACTGCCTTTATGCTGATCCAGACGACAGCGGCTATTATAGCGTAAATGCAGACAGCAACGGTGATACCATCATTGGCAACCACATTTTTGACTATAATGCCTTTGTAACGATTTCCGATGGGCAGTATTTCAAAATATCGGATGCAATTGCAGTTCCGGTGAGCCTGATTGATGGGATAACCTATCAAATTGATACCAGCAAATCTGGTATGTTCCGGATTGGTATTGACCTTCCTGCCGGAGAATATCGCCTTAATAGTCTTCCGGATGACAGCGGCTATTACTGCATTTATGGTAACAGCCTTCCGGATGCCGACATTGTTGCCAACCATATTTTTGAGGGACAGAGTTATGTAACCGTCACAGATGGACAGTATTTGGTATTGTCAGATTGCATGATTGTTCAGTAAATCACAAAATTATAGCATAGGGAAAAGCCATCAGAGCAAATTAAATGCTCTGGTGGCTTTTTTTGTTTTCTAAAGGCTTCTACGTCTTCCCTGCTATTTTCTCAAAATTTTTGTCAGGACGATGCTTCTTCTTTCGTTTTCGCTGCTTCCTCCATCTGGTCTTCGAGCGTTCCGAGCGTGGTGGACTGCTTTATCGTCTGCTCCTGCTCCCGGATTTTTTTGTGGTTTGATTCAGCTGCTTCAAATGTTTTTATGCATGTTTCCATCATCTGTAGCAGTGCATCACGCTTTTCTTTATCGAGAGATAGCCATTTTTGAGTTGCAATCTCTTCTCTTTGGGTTGGGGTAAGTTCGTTGCTTTTTTGGCTATCACGACCAAGCAGATAATCTGTGGTTACACCGTAGAAGTTAGCGAGTTTTTGCAACGTATCTGTACTTACATCTCGTTGCCCGTACTCATATGTAATATAAGCACGTTCTGTGATACCGATTGCATCTGCCACTTGTTTTTTTGTCAGCTTTTTTGATTCCCTTAAAAGTTTCATTGTGTCTTTAAGCATTGCTGTCACCTCCTTTCTACAATCTATATTATACGCAAAATGTGCCTATATGTCAATAGGCAACAAGCAAAAAACGCAAATTGTGCGTTTTATATAATTCAGATAGTCACTTTTTGTGCAAAACGCAGAAAGTGCTTATTCTTTATTGACAAAAGCACAAAACGAGCTTATAATATAGCTATAGCAAACGCAAAATGCGTAAAGCTAAAAATCAGCCGAGGACAGGCAGCGGAAAACCGAAAGCCACGAGCCAGCGGAAAACCGAAACGCTCGACTGAAATTAAAAAAAGAGAGGGAACGAAAATGAAACTTTCCATTGAACTTTTTGAAATTGAAATTATTTCAAAGTCCGAATTTGTAGACGATTATTCGGCTGAAAACAAAAATTTCCTTGTTACCATATGGAACATTCACGTAAGCGGAGAAGCTTTGTGGCGTTGGTTAACAAGTGAAATGCCGGATTCCGACACTTTCTTCAACAGTCGTGAAGAGTATATAGCTGAAGTTCAACGATGTGAAAATGAACGCAGAGAATTCAAAGAAAAAATCGAAAAATTTCTTGGACAAGAGAACATCAATATCAGCCAAGCTCACGCCGAATTTTTCACGGCGATAAAGATTGAAGAGATGGACAATAAATAAGCCTGTGCTGACCTACCGGCAACACGGGGACGGTGTGGCAGCATCGTAGCCATTGGCAAGACCTCATTCTTTGCCTTTATACGAACAACGCCCGTCGGGAGCGTATCCCGACCCACTGCCCGTAAGGGTAAAAAATATTTTTGAATGGAGAAAATTGTCATGAAAAAATTTGAATTGACAACAGATAGCATCAAAAGAAACGGAGTAACTTTGTACCGGATTAAATCTCTAATTGATTTTGAAGATGTGAAAGCTGGCGATTTGGGTGGCTATGTAGAAAAGGAAGAAAATCTGTCGCAGTATGGCGATGCTTGGGCGTTTGACGATGCTCAGGTGTATGGCAATGCTTGTGTGTATGGCAATGCTTGTGTGTCTGACAATGCTCAGGTGGGTGGCAACGCTCGGGTGTCTGGCAATGCTTTGGTGTGTGACAATGCTTGTGTGTATGACAATGCTCAGGTGTATGGCAATGCTTTGGTGTCTGGCAATGCTTTGGTGCGTGGCAACGCTCGGGTGTCTGGCAATGCTTTGGTGTGTGACAATGCTCAGGTGCGTGACTATGCTTGGGCGTTTGACGATGCTCAGGTGTCTGGCAATGCTTTGGTGCGTGGCAATGCTCGTGTGCATGGCGATGCTTTGGTGTGTGACAATGCACGGGTGGTTGGCAACGCTCGGGTGTCTGGCGATGCTGATTATATTCACTTAAAAGAATTTGGCTCTCATAACCGCAACACGACAATGTTTAGAGAAGAAAACGGAAACATTTATGTGTCTTGTGGATACTTTAGTGGTACATTGCAAGAATTTGAGAGCAAGGTAAAAGAAACACATGGAAATAGCGAGTTTGCAAGAGAGTATCTGGCACTTGTAGAAGCTGCTAAAATCCACTTTGAAGTGTAAACCATCTTTATACGAACGCTTCTGAGCCGTTGAGCGTATCAGCGGCATCCCAACCCGTAAGGGTAATAAATTATGAAAGGATGTTGTTTTATGATGCTAAATCAGATACAACAGGTTGAAGACGTTGAAATCGTGAAGTTCTTGGAATTTTATCGTAAAATGTCTACGCTCAATCCACTTACACTGGAGTGGTTGTGTGGCGTTGTCGATGGTCTGAACAAGGGTTTTGAAATTGGCGTTGAACATGGAAATGAAATCAAGAACAAGGAGGAAAGCACAAATGAATGAGAATGAAGTTCAGGTATGGAACTATGAGAGTTCCGAAATCCGGACAGTACAGGTGAACGGCGAACCGTGGTTTGTGTTGGCAGATGTGTGCAAAGTGTTGGAATTGTCCAGTCCACACAAAGTCGCTGACAGACTGGAAAACGATGAGCGGAATCAGATTCCGGTCACCGATTCTCTTGGAAGATATCAAAACACTGCTATCATTAACGAATCCGGTTTATACACTGTGATTCTCCGGAGCGACAAGCCGCAGGCAAAACCATTTCGGAAATGGGTGACATCCGTTGTGTTGCCCTCCATCCGGAAAACCGGAAGTTATTCCGTACAGTCGCAGTTTGCAGATCTATCCCCACAGTTGCAAGTTCTGATTCAGATGGAAACCCGTCAGAAACAGATAGAAGCCCGTCAGGCAGAGCAGGCAACCGCACTTGCAGGGCTGGAACAGAAGTTGCAGAATACCTGCGAGGTCATCGCTCTGGACAAGACCGCATGGAGAAAAGACAGCGAACACCTGATCAACAAGATTGCACGGGCAACCGGAGATGGCTATGGCGGTATTCGGCTGCTTTACGAGGAAATCTATCGTTCCATCGAATCCAGAGCAGGCGTTTCCCTGAATACTCGTCTGACCAACAAGCGGAATCGGATGGCTGGCGAGGGCGTTTGCAAATCGAAACGGGACAAGCTGACACGGATTGACATCATCGCAGAGGACAAGAAGCTGATTGAAATCTATGTGGCAATCGTCAAAGAACTAGCTGTGAAATACGGCGTTTGTGCGTGAGAGGGAGAGGAGAAATGAAAGATGGCACGGAAACCAGATCCGAAACCACGGGAATTACCGATGGACATCGTAGCCGGAAACATTGCCGGACTGATGCAGCGGCGGAGAATCACACCGCTGGAAATCTGTAAGCTGCTGGGATATGCACAGACAAGAACATGGAACACACGCATGAGCGACCCGTCCTCGTTTACGGGGGCGGATCTGAATATGATATGTTCATTTTTCGGCGTGACGTTGGAGCAGCTTGCACATGACAGTATGGAAACGGCGGTGAGATGATGGGAAAACGGTACTACTGGCTGAAACTTCCGGAAGACTTTTTCGGAGATAAAGCCATTAAACGGCTGCGAAAGATTGCTGGCGGTGATACATACGTTATCATTTATCTGAAAATGATGCTCCGAAGCCTGAAAGATGATGGGTATTTGTACTATGACGGCTTAGAAGAAGATTTTCCGGCAGAACTTGCTCTTGATTTGGACGAGGAAGAGGACAACGTACAAGTAACGCTGAACTTCTTATTGCAACACGGAAAGCTGGAGATCCGCAGCGAGCAGGAATACTTCATGCCGGATATGAAGCAATCGATCGGTTCTGAAACAGCAGTTGCAGAGCGAGTAAGACGGTGCAGAGCAAAAAAACAAAGCGAGGCGTTACAATGTAACGCACCTGAAACGCAAGTGAAACAAAACGGAAACGGAGAGATAGATATAGATAGAGAGATAGAGAAAGATATCTATCTATCTATCTTAGATGGCGAATCCAAAGAAAATCTTTCAACTTTTCAACAATCAGCACAACCACCAACGCTATTAGAGGTCAAACAGTATGCAGAGCAGAAAGGCATCCATACTGATGTGCAGAAATTTTACAGATATTACAGCGAACGTGGATGGAAAACCAAGAACGGTCAGCCGATCACAAACTGGAAAGGCACACTGGCTTATTGGGGCAAGACAGACGGAACTTGTCAGGGCAAGCGAAAACCGGAAACCTATGTTTCAGAGAATGCAGCAGCCTATGAGAGCCTAATCTATAACCTACAGGAGCATGACGACAGTGACAAGGCATAAAAAAAGCCCTGTTGCTGAGAGGGGCAACAGGGCATCAAAAGGAGAAATAAAATTGGATTAAACAAACCATGCCGAAAGGGATCGACAAGAATATCATACTCCTTTTCGGGTTCGGTGTCAAGCAAAAAGGAGGAAAAGTTTGTGGAAGGAGAAGACATTTTTGCAGTGGTCTGTGCGCTGGGAATGTTCGGAGCGGCTGCATATCATATTGCAATGCAAATCAAAAGCAACTGGCAAGAACGGCACAGAGAACCGCCGAAGCCAACACTGGCAGAACAGAGTGAACAGGTCTATGGATTTAACTTTTACGATGTGTCCCACGGAATTGACAGCACGGTAACGATTCGGGAGCATCTCGAGACACTCCAGCGGCTACAAACCAAGATTGATTTGAGCCGGGAGAATCTGTATGGAAGTTATCGGGTGGTACAGATCCAGTGGCACGATGATGTGCAGAACAGGTATCTGACCTATGATTTTCCTGTATCGTACGGAGAGAATGCAGCTCTTTTAGAGCAGTTAGTCTGTGCGGAAAAGCAGCGGTTGACCACTTCCCTGTTCAGCGAGATTCAGAAAATGAGCCAATACGGTGAAGTCAAAACCGTGGACAAAACCGAGAGGGGAGCAGGGGAGAAGGGAGAAAAAAAGCGTGAGTGAGATCAAGTTTTGCAAGGATTGCGGATGCGTCCTTGGGACACGGGAAACGCTGGGGCGGCAACGGTTTAACAGCCTGAAACGCTGTCCGGAATGCCAGTCCATACGCCGAAAATTGCAGAAGGCAGACTACCAGAGGGAATATCGAGGAGATGCCCGAACCGTCCGCCGGAAGCAAAAAGAAGAAATCGTCAGGCTGTCGAGAATATCGGATCTGCAAGCAGAAATCATATCCCGATTGAGAGAAGAACTAAAAGATATGGAAAGGAAGAACCAAACATGAATGCATATGCACGATTGACGGCATTGGAAAATGCAATCAAATCCAGAATCCTGCTGTACAGTGAACAGCTGTTCGCTGACATGACAGAGGATTCCATGTTCCTGAATGAACTCTATTACCTGCTGGGGAAAAGAGAGGAACTCTTTCAGGAGCTGGGCTGCTCTTATTCTACAACAAGTCAGAAGCAGGAGGAACAGAAATGAAAAAGATTCTGAAACTGAAAGCAGTTCTGCATGAAGACCATCAAATCAGCTGCCGTGCTGCGTTTAGGGGTGCGAATGCAGCGGAAACGGGTGCTGCGTTGTGTACGCTTGTTTCCAATGTAGCAGAGCACATTTTTCCAGATACGGAAGCACAGAAGCAATTCATTTATGATATTTCCCGTGCATTGCGGGAAGTGCAGGATGTGAAAGGAGATATTGAAGCATGACGAATGTGGTTGTAATCACAGGAAGGCTGTGTGCGGATCCGGAATCACGGCAGACACAGAGCGGCACGGCGGTTTGCCATTTCCGTCTGGCGGTTGGCAGAAATCGAAAGGTGGAAGGGAAACCGGAAGCAGACTTTATCAGCTGTGTATGCTGGGGCAAGACCGCAGAGTTTGCAGTTAAGTATTTACATAGGGGCGGTATGATTACCGCCGAAGGTCGGCTACAGAATGCGGACTATACCGACAACAATGGCGTGAAGCACTATGCAATGGAAGTCAATGTGGATCAGCTGAACTTCTGCGGTGATGGAAAGCCGTCAGGGAATGCACAGCAAGCCGCACAGGGCGATGCAGGCAATTATCCGCAAAACTACCCACCGCAGCAGCCGAACGGCTACAACGCACCGCAGGGCGGCTATTATGATGGGTATTACGAGCAAGCACCGCCACCGCCGCAGAACTACGGGCGGCGGTAAGCGATGGCGAAAGAGAAACGCCCATACGGAACGCCACGAATTGAAATCCGGAACGGATACAAGTATGCGGAATGTGCGTGGTGCAAGCAGTGGTGGAATGTATCCTGGCAGTTTTCGGGCTGGTATTTATGCCCGAAATGCCGCCGGAAATGGGAAAGGAACAGAAAAGATGATCAGATGCTTTTTGATACTTATTTTGGCAGTTGCAAGTAAAATTGCCTTTGACATCCACAATTACAAGGTGGATGTTCGGACTGCCGAAGCAGGGGCAAAACTGGAACGGATTCCGAAAGGGGAAGACGTATGAAGCAGAAAAAAGAAGCGGAAGTGCTGAAGAACCGGCAACTGCTGAGTATGGCAATTGAACTGGTAGCACAGTCTGAACGGTTGGTTCTGTTGAATGAGGTAGGATGCGTGGATGATGTCATTCAGGTTGCAGAGCAGCTGTGCGGAAAGCTAGGCAATCTGATTGCCTTTGCAAAGGATATACAGAGAGGAGCAAAGTAGCATGACCTTGAAGGAATGCATGAAGAAAAAGAAACCGTACATGGTGCATGAAGAAGCAATTGGCGGTGTGGATGGCTGCCCAAGCAGTCAACCTTTTCTACATTGTGAAAAGGGACTGTGTGAGCAGGACGACAAGGGACGGGGCAGCACATGGACAAGCCTTTGCACATACTGCTGGAATCAGCCAATGCCTGCTCCGGACGTATCAAAACAATGTTACCGCTGTAAAATCAGCGGTGTGCCACTTATGAAATCAGCAAACGGCGGTCTGTATTGTGCAGACTGTGCCGGATTTTTAAAATAACAAGCGAGAGGGAGAAAGAATCATGAAAGACTACATCGAAACGCAGTACAAGAATCTGGACTTTACGATTCCGGATGATTACGTCAGCCGCCGGGAAGTGTATGCGATGCTGGACTACATCGGCGGAGCGGATGCAGACGAAGCATTTTATCAGGGATGGGATGCAGCGATTGATGAAGCGTGCAGCCTGCTGAATGATGTGGATTCTGCGATAGGATGGACATCAGTTGAAGAAGAACCGCCGGAGGAATCCGGAACGCTGTTGGTGACACGCTGCAACAAGCTGACCGGATTTCGGGAAGTGTGTGTTGCACAGTATTGGGCGGTTGACAAGCGGTTTGTGGTGCTGCGAGCAGGCGATGTTGGAATTGACTTGCTGGATGATGTCGTGGCGTGGATGCCGTTTCCAAAAGCGTATGGAGGGAAAAGCGATGAGTGAGAGAAGAAATAAAATTGTTCAGTGGATGCTGAATCAGGGACGTGGTATTGTAGACACTCCGGAAACGTGCTTCCTAAAGGAAACTACGGAAAAAGAGCAGGCAGAACATCCCTTTGGCTCTGTTCGGTATGTGTATTCTATGGTCGTAAACCTGTTTGAAAATGAAATTCCATTTCCGGAGCAGGTCGATTATGCGGTAGAAACCGACATGGACATGCTGGACTTTGACGAATGGCAGGGGATTCAAGAAATTCTGTTTGGGGAAGGTTCCGGTAAGGCGATGAAGCCGGAATGTGCAAGAGCAATCAATACAGCGTTGTGGGAGTATCACGATATTTCCCCGTATGAGATTTTGGAACGCTATGACGGGCTTTTTGCGGAACTGGACGAAGCAAGAGAAAAAGCCGTTCCGACCGATCCGGAAAACGTGGAAACATCTACACTGATGGATGGATATGTTTGGTGGACGTGCAGAGCATGTGGAAACTTGCAGCATACAGACAAGCAGGTACGGTATTGTGCGGACTGCGGACAGAGGGTGAAATGGGAAGATGCAGAAGAAGGGTACTGAATGTGGTTTGTCAGGATTTAGACTGGACAGCGGTCTACATGTGCTATGTGCAGCTTAGTTTGCTTGGCGTGAAAGCAATTGTTGCACAGGGGAACACATTGACAGAACCGTATACAGCAAACCATCCGAAAGAAAAGGTGTTTTACACGCCTGCGAAGCGTGGACTTTTGATATAAATGAAAAGGAGAAATGAAAAATGGGAAAACTGGTCGAACATCTGATGCCCTGTGCAATTTGTGGGGCTGTGCCGAAAATCAATGACATTTACGATAGAGATCCGGAAAAAGCAGAACACTGCTACAAGCTGTTTTGCTCTGAAAATGGGGGACACAACAGAACCGGAGAATGGTTTGCGAACAAGTATAAGGCTTGCCAGAACTGGAACAGACGACAACAAGCTCTTGAAGAAAAAGAGAAAACATTCGGCGACAAGCTGAAACCTTGTCCGTTCTGCGGTCGAAAAATGCAGTTTTTCAAATTTAGTTTTAAAGGCAGAGATGGCAAAAAGCATAGACGCATGTACTTTATCCATGAAGATTACAATCCGTATGAAGATGGATATTGCATATTGGATGAACTTTGTACGCAATTTTCCATCGGAGCAGGCGATGCGGATATCGAAAAAGGCTATATCGGAGAATATGCAACAAAATGGAACAAACGTGCTTGCAATGATGAAGATGCAATGCATGAAATCAAACAGACGTTGCTTGGAACGATTCAGCCGCTGGAACGAACCGTGGAACTGCTCGAACAGCGAAACAAGGAACTGGAGCAGGAAAACGAGAAACAGAAGCAGATTATAAAGAGAACAAGTCAGTGGAGAGTTAATAAGGACATCAAAAGCCCGTTTGCAAACATCTCCGGATTGTGTTGCGTTCATTGTGATCACAAAGATGAATACATCATCGAACTGGAAGAAGAAAACCAGAAGCTGAAACAGATGCTGAAAAAAGTAGCAGATGATGCAGAGGGGCTTTTTGAAGAGTGTGCGGAATATAGCCCGTATGAAGAATGTTTAGCAAACGAATACTGCCACTGCTGCAACAGTGATTGTGACGGGACACAATGCAAATGGCGGTATGAGGACGATGTGAAAAAGCTGCTGGGATTGGAGTGATAAATCATGCTAAATTTTAAAGAGATAGGCAACGTAACCTATAAGCAGATTGATATTATGAAGCATACAATAGGCTTTAACCGTGGCAGGATAAGAGGCACAAAGTACCGCAGATATGCACCTTATCGAAACTACTTTGAAGCAGGTTTGGCAGACATAGCGGACATTAAGAAGCTTGCCGAAATCGGGCTTATGAAAGAATATAGAAAAAATTGTTTTGAAGTAACCGATGATGGCAGAGAATTTTTGGAACTTGTCACAGGCGTGACTATCCTTGAGGAGGAAACATGAACAAAATCAACGCCACGCAAATCATACCAATTGCCATGATACTGCTGGATGTTGGTGCAGCAGTGGTTTGTTTGTGGCATAAAGACTACAGACGGGCGGTTTATTGGTTGGCTGCGGCGGTTTTAAATGTCACCGTTACGTTTTAATCGCAGCAATATAAGCGAAAGAAACTGAAAGAAAGAGAAAGGAAGAAAACCTATGAAAGCCAAATCGAGATTGAAACCTTGCCCGTTCTGCGGTAGCAAGAATGTAAAGCAGGTGACAGCACCTTTGAGAGGTACACAGATGTTTATCTGTAACGTATGCGGTGCGGATGTTTGCTTTTTTGGAGCGGAATATGATGCGAAAGCAAGAGTCGCATGGAATCGGAGAAGCGAAACGGAGGAATCAAAATGAACGACATCGAAAAGAAAATGGAAGCCCTGAAAGCGGAATTTTTGGGGAAGCTGGAAGCGTTGCGGAAGGAAGCAGAGATGCAGAAGAAACAGGAAGAGTGGGAGCCGTGGAAGCCGGAGGTTGGAGAAGAATACTTTACAATCGCAAATGGTGTTGACGCTGTCCAGTATATTTATTATGGAGACGGCATCGACGAGGTTAATATTCCATCCGGGAACTGTTTCAAAACCAAAAAGCGTGCCGAACAAGTCGCAAAGAAAATGCGGCTGTTGTTACGACTGGAGCAGCTGCATGACCAGCTTTGTCCGGACTATGAGCCGGATTGGGATGGTACAGCGAAATTTCTTGTTGCGTTTGATCATACTGATGGGGAAATGCAAGCATTTTTCGACAGAAGCAGTGGAGAAAGCACATTGGTTTATTTTAGAGACGTTGTAACTGCTATGGAAGCAGCAGAAATCCTAAACAAAGAGATGAAAAAATTAGACTAAGAGAAATGAAAGGAAGATCCCAAGATGTGCAAAGAAAAAGAACTGACAGAAGCAGCATATCGCTACTATGTGGATGAAGCATGCATCGAAGACATCGCAAAGCAGTTGCATCGGTCATACAATTACACACGGCTGATCATAAAAAAATATCGGGGTGCGTTCCGAGATGCGATTATCATGCATTGGCTGGAGCAGGAAAAGAAGTTGCAGGCAGTTGCTGACGAATATTTCAATGGGACGATGACCACGGAACAAATCAAAGAAACTTTTCACGTATCCGGCGACACTGTTCGAAAAGTCGCTCAGAAACAAAAGCCGCCGTTCGCAGAGAAACCGGAATTTACACCGGAAGAATTGGAAATGGAAAAGATGTTTCGTTTTGAATCGGAAGAAACGGAAAATCTGTTTGGAATCCGAAAAAAGAAGAAACGGAAGCCGATTTACGGAATCTACAACCGCACTTCCGGCAGATGGATACAGGGCTGCTTACAAGGGAAGATTCAGACAATTTTGTTTACCTCTATTAAGGCATGCAAGCAGGAACGCACAGAACGCAATCTGAATCCGGAGGAATTTAAAGCGGCTCTGTACGGATGGAGGATGGAATGACAGAATATCAACATCAGAGAACCGTTATGGAGTGGTCGTGCTATGCCAGCAATCGCATACGCTATCCGGGGTTAGATTTGCTGTATCATATCCCAAATGAGATCAAATGCAATGCAGCACAAGGCAAACAGCGGAAAGATATTGGCGTAAAGTCTGGCGTACCGGATTTGTGTTTGCCGGTTGCACGTGGGCAGTATCATGGGTTGTACATAGAGATGAAAGCAGAACGGGGCAGAGTATCCGAAAACCAGAAGAAATGGCTGAAACGATTGATGGAGCAGGGTTATCTTGCAAAGGTCTGCTATGGGTTCGACGAAGCAATCCGGTGCATTAAGGAGTATTACAGTTATGGGGAATAACATCAGACAGTTGCTGATAAATTACAGAGATATGCAGGCAGAAGTAAATGATGCATATCAAAAAATCAATCAGGATGATAGCCCCATGTCATTTGACCGTATCGAAGAACTGGAATCAGGAATCGAACGGGTAAACAAATTTGTAAACAGCATCTACAGCTACAATCTGAAAAAGGCAATTCGGATATACTATATTGACGAACGGTATCAAAAGATTTCGTGGGAGCAGGTTGCTGATTTAGTTGGTGGCGGTTGGACATCATATGCGTTAAAAGCTGCAATCCAGCGGATCATCAAAAAAAGTGACACACATGACACAGTTGACACACATGACACGTAATAACTCTTTATAATAAAATAAAGAGTTGGATAGTTTCATTTTAAGCCACTCTTCTGAGTGGCTATCTTTTTTATGATATGACAGTACAAGAAATTTATGGCTTGATTAAAACCAATCAGGTACACCAGTTTTACAATGACGGTGCATGGAAACAGTTGGCTGCAACCATACGCAAAGAGCAGCACAACGAATGCCAGCGTTGCAAAGCAAACGGCAAATATCATTATGCAGTGCTGGTGCATCATGTAAACCATTTGCGAGAGCATCCGGAGCTGGCATATAGCAAGACCTACATAGACAGCAACGGACAGGAGCAACGCAATCTGATTCTGTTGTGCAGTCAATGTCACGAAGCAGTGCATGCCAACGATCGACACAAACCAAGAGAGATCGGATTCAAAAACGAGGAGCGATGGTGAAAGATGCCCCCCCGATTGAAAAATCGAAAGTTTTCTGGGGGGTTCAATACCGATGGGGGGACTAGACAGTTCTTCTGATTCGCTTCCCGTGTAGTTTTTTGCAGGAGGTGGATTTTGTGAGGAAAAAAGCAAAGGAAGTACAAGCTTCTTTGTATGATTTTGTGCAGCGGAAAAATGCAGATATGAGTGCAATTAGTAAGATGATTGACGATTATGCATACTTGTTTGACTGTGCAGAAGACCTGAAAAAGAACATCACGAAGAATGGAACGATGTTGTCAGAACCGAATACAGCTGGATTCATGATCACAAAACCAAATCCGGCACTAAAAGAACTACGGGATACCAATAAGCAAATGCTCAGTATCTTGAAATCTCTTGGAATTGATATTAAATCCGTTTCGGAGCTGATGCAGCCGGATGACGAACTGTAAATACATTGACGACTATTTATCCATAATCAGCGAAAATGATGTGCCTGTTTGCGAAGAGCAGAAAAAGCTATATAAATTCGTTTTGCACGTATTTCAGACAGAAAAATTAGTTGTCGATATGGAGCAGGCAGAAAAATACTTTGCCTTGCAAAAGTACTTTCCGTTTTCTTTGTTCACTTGGGAAAAATTCTGTTTTTTCATTCACAATTGCGTTTACAAGGAAAATGGGCAGCTTCGGTTTCCGAAGTTGGTGATTGTTGTAGGGCGTGGAGCAGGAAAAAATGGCTTTTTAGCGTTTGAAGATTTTGCTTTATTGACACCGGTCAATGGCGTACCAAAATATCACATTGATATTTTTGCAACGTCAGAAGATCAGGCAAAACAGAGTTTTTTAGACGTATATGATGTTCTGGAACAGAATGCAGTGAAGATGAAACGACATTTTCGCTGGAACAAAGAAGTCATCAAAAACTTGAAAACAGGCTCAGAACTGCGGTTTCGCACATCCAATGCAAAAACAAAAGATGGTGGCAGACCGGGCAAGGTAGACTTTGACGAATATCATGCTTATGAAAACAGTGCTTTGATTGATGTTGCAGTAACTGGTCTTGGTAAAAAACGCTATCCACGGCAAACTATTATCAGCACAAACGGCAATGTAAGAGGGGCTGTTTTTGATGATTTGCTTGAAACCTGTGAAAAAATACTGGATTTGGAAGAACCAGATAACGGGACATTCCCTTTTATCTGTAAAATTGACTGCATTGATGAAATTGACAATCCCGATTCTTGGCACAAAGCAAATCCATCTTTGCGATTCCTGCCGGATTTGATGGAAGAAATCAAGCTGGAATACGCACAATACAAGCAAAATCCAGCTGCAAACGCATCTTTCCCGACCAAAAGAATGAATTGCCCACCAAAGCATACAGAAAATGCTGTCACAAAGTGGGAAAATATCATTGCATGCAATCGACCAGTGGAAGAAGGTTTGTTAAAGGGGAAATCATGCGTTGCAGGGTTGGACTTCATGTTGACGACAGACTTTTTGGGAGCAGGATTGCTTTACAGAGTAAACGGCGTTGATTATTGGGTTGGACATACGTGGATTTGTGAAAATTCTGCGGATCTGATTCGCATCAAACCGCCATTGCGAGAATGGGAAGCCAGAGGGCTTGTAACATTTGTAGATGCAAAAGCAATTCCGCCGGAACTGCCTGCAATGTGGCTGAAAAATGAAGCTGCAAAACGAGGTTCTCAGATTTTAAAGGTCGGTTTGGACAAATATCGCTGTAATGTCCTGCGAAATGCCTGCATGGATTTTATGCAATTGCATGATGACCAAATCTATTTGGTTCGCCCGTCCGATGAAATGCAGATTGTGCCGACCCTTACAGATAAATTTGCAACGCAAAAAATTGTCTGGGGCGTAAATAACAGTAATATGTGCTGGCAGACCAATAATACAAAGACGGCAACCAGTGGAGCAGGCAATATTACTTATCAAAAAATAGAACCAAAATCCAGAAAAAATGATGAATTTAAGGCGTTTGTAGCTGCGGAATGTGTGTCAGATGTTTTGGAACACACGAAAGCAATCAATCTTGATATGATGCAAGCGTGGATCTATTAAGCAGAAGGGAGTGATTACGATGAATGTATTCAAGCGACTGTTTCGACCATTTCTGGAAGAAAAAATAGAAAAAGAAGAAAAAACGGACACCGGATATTATGAAATGGATGAAGAAACCAAAGCATTCATATCCATTTTTGCAAAATATATTGCAGTGGATTATGTTGCAACCTGTTTATCAAGAGTACCAATCAAAACGATTCAGAACGGAAAAGAAAATCAAGGCGACTTGTTTTATCTGCTCAATTATTGTCCGAACCGAAGCCAGAATGCTTCTGATTTTTTCTATGAATTTTGGTTTCGCTATCTGTGGGACGGAGAAGTGCTTGCATTTGAACACCACAAAGAATGGTTCGTGGCAGACCACTTCTGTGCATCGACAAAAAACACAGCAGAATTATACTTTGAATCCGTCAATTATGGCGATTTCAGTTTGAGCAAATGCTATTACAGCGATGTAATCTATATCGGGAATCCGTGGGAAAGTTCTCATAGTGATGCGATGCTGAACAGTGTGCTTTCGTACTGCAATGAGATTTTGTCTATTACCACAAAGATTTATTCAAAAGCATCCAATGAAAAATATTTCTTGGAAGTTGGTGCGTTACCGACTGGCGATGACTACGAAGAAAAGTTCAAAAAAATGATGAATATATCATTCAAGAATTTTTTAAAGAGTGATAAGGCAGTATTGCCGCTGATCGGCGGAATCACTGCAAAATCTGCGAACGATAGCACCAAATCTCAGGGAAACAAGTCCATCATAACAGAAATCAAGGATACCATTTCGCTTGCAATTGAAACAGCTGCGAGAAAATACCGAATACCGCCTGTTTTGCTTACTGGCGGATCGTCCGGATTGTCTGAGATACTGGATTTGTTTATCGGAGAATGCATTTGCTACTATACCGACAAAGCGGACAAGGAATTTTCAAGGAAATTATACCGAAAAGAAGAAATTCTGCATGGCAGCAAGATTCTGTTTGATACCAGTATGATCAAATATTCCGATTTGTTTTCATGTGCTTCTGGGGCTGACAAACTAAAAGCAGCAGCAATTTGCAGCACAAATGAAATCCGGAGAGCCTTAAAACTGCAAAATCTGGATAAGGAATGGGCGGATGGATACACCCTTACAAAAAATTACAGCACATTAAGTGACGCGGAAGGAGATGGTCAGGATGAATGATGGGACGTTCTGGAATTTGGCGAAGAAAGATGAAAAAACAGTGGATTTGTACATTTATTCGCAGGTTGGCGAACAATATGACAAAAAAGATAAGGTTGTAACTGCGGAAGATTTTCGCAGTCAGCTTGCTGAAGCCGGAGAAATTGATACCATTTGCATTTATATCAATAGCAGCGGCGGAAGCGTAAAGGAAGGAATTGCGATTTATAGCCAGCTGATGCGGCACAATGCAAAGAAAATTGTATATATTGATGGATTTGCGTGTTCCATTGCTTCTGTGATTGCAATGTGCGGCGATGAAGTCCACATGTCCAATTGTTCCACCATGATGATTCACAATGCAATGTCAATTGCATGGGGCAATGCTGAAGAGCTGCGGCATGAGGCGGATATTTTGGATACCATCACGGCAAATATCAAGAATGCCTACATGGACAAATCAAATGGGAAAATTGACTTTCAGAAGTTGACAGAAATGATGGATGCGGAAACGGCGTTGAGTGCTGCGGACTGCTTGCAGTATGGATTCGTTGATGTGATTGATAAAAAAGAAAAAGATTCTGGAAAGTCAGAATCAAAACCACCTGAAAAAAATGTTGCAGATCAGATTTTCGGCAGCATTTATAATAAAACAATTGAAAAAATTAGATTGTAAAGGAGCTTGTTATGACAAATCTGGATGAAAAAACAAAACAGAAGGCTGACATTATCAGTGATTTGACGGATGCAATCAACAAGAACGATACTGAAAATATTCGTGCAAGCATTGATGCACTTGGTGCTTTTATTTCAGAAGAACTCAAAGCAGAATACAACGGCGTTGTTGCTGCTTCTGACCGTGCAATTCTGGCAAGCAGAGGAAACAGAGTGCTGACCAGCAAGGAAACGGCATTCTGGGAAAATGTAATTAACGCTGGAAAGAACTATCAGAACGCTGTTACCAATTTGCCGGATGCCATTGAACCGACCTTTATTGATGCGGTTATGGACGACATCAAATCCAACTTCCCATTGATCAATGCGGTTTACAGCATGAATACCAGCACATTGACAAAGATTGTAATCAATAAGCAAGGTATTCAGCAGGCTGCATGGGGACAGATTAACAGTGCAATTGTGCAGGAACTTTCCGGTGCGATTGATACAATCAGTGCAGATATGTATAAATTGTCTGCTTGGATGTCGATTCCTGTGGATATGCTGGACTTGGGTCCGTCTTGGGTAGAACGATATTGCCGGACACTGCTGACCGAATCTCTGGCATATGGACTTGAAAAAGGAATTGTAGACGGAACAGGAAAAGATCAGCCGATTGGCATGATGCGAGATATTGACAATGCATCTGCTGGAACGTATCAGGAAAAGACAACAGTAAAGCTGGATGCCATCACACCGGTTACAATCGGTGCAATTATAAAGGATCTTGCAAAGACACCAGCTGGACGGCAGCGTCCTGTTACAGATGTTGTCTTTATCGTGAATCCGGTTGACTATTTTTCAAAGGTGTTCCCAGCAACGACCATCATGGCACCGGATGGCACTTACCGGAATAATGTAATGCCGTATCCGATGCAGGTGATTCAGTCGATTGCTGTTCCGGAAAATAAAGCCGTCATTGGCTTGGCAAAGAAGTATTTTCTCGGAGTAGGCACTGCAAAGACCGGAAGTATTACTTATTCCGATGAATATAAGTTCTTGGAAGATGTGCGTACTTTTAAGATTAAGACGCATATCGCCGGAACACCGTTGGATAACAATGCATTTACCGTTTGCGATATTACAGACTTGGAAAGTGCTATTTGGGCTGCAAAGACTGTTTCTACTAAGTAAGGAAAGAGGGTGAACAGGGTTGCCGACAGTAGAAGAAGTAAAGGTTTATCTCCATATCACTTGGGATGAACCGGAAACCAATCAAGAGGTGGAGGCAATCCTACCTCGTGCCGATGCAATTTTGAGAAAATACATCAGCAGCAAGATTGATTATGAAAAAGATTTGATGGTGCATCAGCTTTTTCTGGATCTCTGCCGATATATTTACAACCATGCATCCGACCAATTCAAAATTGATTATCATGATGAATTGTTTTCCATGAGAAATTTCTATATTTCTCAAGATGTAGATGGAGAAAGCGATGAAGTTTGAACGGTTTACAGATGGGGTTGCAAAAATTTATGCAGTTGCGAACATCGCAGATGCTGGCGATCGTCCCGTTGACGGGCTGAAACTAAAGTACCGGCTTTGTTATCAGTATAAAACAGTTGGCGTGAAACGATTTGTGGAAGCACAGCAAATTTTCATGCAAGTGGATGAAATGATTGCTGTTCCGCAGCGGAGAGCAATTTCTACTGGAGATGTTGCAATTTTAGGCGATGTGCAATATCGGATTGTGCAAGTGCAGCAGATTGACGATACAACCCCAGCAACCACAAAAATCAGTCTTTGGAAGTTGGAGGAAACCTATGAATCTGAAAGAATTTCGGGATAACCTCTGTGAATTGATTCCATCCGGAAAAGTATATCATTTCATCGTTCCAACAGACGTAAAAGAAGCATACATTGTATGGAATGAAACTGGAATAGAGTACACATTTTACGATAATATTTGTTGTGAAAGAACCTATGTTGCAAAAGTTTCCTATCGAACCCGAACAGAATATGATGATTTGCCAGAGAAAATAGAAGAAATGTTTGATAAAGAACAGATTTATTTTTCTTCTTGCAAGATTCAATTCGACTTGGACACCGGAATTATTTATTATACTTGGGAAGTGCGATGGATTGGCTAATATCACAATTGGAGAAGATTTGCAAGGTTTGATTGCAGCAATGGAAGAGCTTGCAGGAGATACGGGAGCATATACACGTGTTTTGCAAGCTGGTGGTGAGATTGTCAAGTCAATTGAAAAGGAAGAAATCGAATATCAAAAATTCATTGATGAAGGCGATATGATTCGTTCGGTATCTGCTGTAATAAAACCGAAAGAACAATTAGTGGATATTTATCCAGTTGGTTCGGTAAAGCGTGGACGGATTACCACCCGAAACGCTGAAAAAGCTGCCTATTTGCATTATGGTGTAAAAGGCAGAATAGAAGCGTCTAAATTTATGGACAATGTAAAAAAAGATTCAGAAGTCGCATCACAAAATGCGATGCAGTCTGAATTTAACCAGATTTTAAGAGAGAAAGGACTATAAAACTATGGCACAGATTGGTTTGCGTTATCCGGTAGCTGCTCCGATTGTACAGTATCAGGAAAATGGTCTTCCGATTTATGGGACAGGCTTTTACATTGGTCGTATGGTCAAAGCAGACAAGACCTATGATAAGAATGATGCATCTTTGTATGCGGATGATGGCAGAGTGGAATATGATGCAGGAATCACTGCTGTGAATCTGAGTTTGGAAGTAGATGGACTTGGAACACACAAGAGTGCATTCGAGGAAACCCCAATCAAAGTAGAAGCAACTCTGCTGGGGGCAAAATATCAAAAAACAAATATTTCTTCTGGGGACACCCCAACAGTAACCGAAACGATGGAACTTGCTGGAGATGATGTTGCACCATATTTTGGGGTTGGCTACTACAAAACAGATGTCATTGACGGTAAAAAGCACTACTTTGCATACATCATTTATAAGATGGCATTTGCAAAGCCGGACGATTCTGAATCCACAAAGGGAGACAAGACCGCTTTTGGTACAAAGACGATTTCCGGTTCTGGCATGTCCACAGATGGATCTGATACTGCACCAAAGCGATATTTTGAAAAGAAGGTGGAATGCCCAACGGAAAAAGATGCCATTAACTTCTTGAAGACGACTTTTAACATCAAAGATGCAACGGCAAGCAGTACAAATGATAAGGGGGAATAAAATTTGACTGCAATAAAGATCCATCAGAAATCGTATCCCCTTTACTGGGATTTGTATGCAGAAAAGCGAATCTCTGAAAAGATGGGAAAGGAACGGGTATTTGCTAACTGGCTGAGAGAGGAAAAGAACCGCTTTGAACACATCAGTTTTGTGCTGGTAGAACTGATCAATGGCGGTATTCGCAAGAAAAATGCAATGCTTGCAGCTGGTTTTTCATCTGGTGAAAAGGAAACTCTTTTTCAGATGACGGATGAAGAACAGGAAAGTTTTTTGTCGCTGTTTCGGGTTGTTGATTTTCCGGCAATTCAGAATGCAGTGATTGCAGAGTACATTAAAGCCTATCAGGTAGAAATTCCGGAAGAAATCAAGAAAAACATGCCGGATGATGATTATCTGGAAATCGAAGCAGAGATGGAAGCTGAAAAAGACAAAGATGGAAAAAACTGATTCGCCGGAGGGAGAAACACTTTCTCCGGCTTTTATACTATGGGCTGTCTGCCGGACTTACCCGTGCAGAAACGCTGAATACACGACCGGGTGAATTGACACAAATGCATTTATGGAAGGTGGTGGAAAAATGGCACAAGTAAGAGATATTAAAGCACGTATCAGTCTAGATGGGGAAAGTGCATTCCGGAAAGCACTTTCCATGTCAAACAACAGCTTGAAAGCAATGCGAGAAGAACTGAAAACGGTAACATCTGAATTTAATCAGAATGATGATGCTGTAGAAAAAACCGCAAAGGCACAGGAAATTCTGCGAAAAATGCAGGAACAATCCGAGCAGAAAATACAGGCGTTATCGGATGCGGTCGAATATCAATCAAGAAAAGGAAGCACAGGCGGCAGCGGATCAGGCGGCGGAAGCATATGGTTATGCCTCTGAAGAAGCCATCCATGCCAGAAAAGCAGCAGATGATGCTGCAAGTGCAACCGATAAATACAGCAAGATGCTGTATTCTGCACAGGGAGAAGCAAACAAACTGAGAAGAGAATTAGAGGACATATCCAACAGCAGTGACAGTTCTGCGGATTCTTTTGATGATGTTTCGGATTCCTTGGAAGATGTCAGTGAACGTTCCGATAAGGCATCAGATGGATTTACTACAATGAAAGGCGTTGCAGCCAATCTTTACACAGAAGGAATCAAATTTGTCACAGATGGCTTGCATGATATGTATGACCTGCTTCTGGAAAGTGATTCTGCGGTTGGCAGTTTTGCGGTAAAAACCGGAACGGCTGCCAGTGATATGGGGCAATACAAGGATATTATCAATGATATTTACGAATCCGGTAACGGCGAATCGTTAAGCAACGTATCCGATACGATGGCTTTGGTGGTACAGCAGTTTGGCGATTTGAATGATGCTGATTTGTCCGATATTACAGAGAATCTATTCACGATGGAAAGCTACTTCGGCTACGATGCACAGGAACAGCTGAGAGCCGTAAAAATGCTGATGGATCAGTTCGGTGTTTCGTCTGATGAAGCGTTTTCTATGATAATTCAAGGTTCGCAGCAAGGGCTTGACAAGAATGGCGATTTGTTGGATTCCATCAATGAATATGCTGTGCATTATCAGCAATTGGGCTATGATGCAGATGATTTCTTTAATTCTCTTGCAAACGGCACGGCTTCCGGTACGTTTTCTGTCGATAAATTGGGCGATGCCATGAAAGAATTTGGCATTCGTACCAAAGATACTTCCACAACTACAACAGATGCATTCACATTGCTTGGATATGGAGCAGGAGCTTCCGCCGATGAAATCCAAAAGACAAAAGATGAAGTTGAAAAGCTGGAAAAGAATCTAAAATATGCAAAGATGGAACAATCCA
>ENA-OPBX01000544-OPBX01000544.1-human-gut-metagenome-genome-assembly--contig:-NODE-544-length-26431-cov-2.878488_pt1 | contig 26431 bp, 10 predicted proteins | sample MGYA00241075_ERZ501466 | MGnify/ENA primary metagenome ERZ501466 (study PRJEB25962, sample SAMEA2042633) | human gut metagenome | biome: human gut; feature: human-associated habitat; material: faeces...
GAATTAGGTGATGCAGAAAAAGCTGTTGAATCTTTATGTGAAAAACTCGGTTTAACTAAAGACCAAGCTCGTTCTGTTATTGAGGCTTTAAAAGAAGCTGGTAAATTAAAAGATTCTGAGAAAAGTAGTGATTCCTCTAAAGAAACTACTAAGGGGTCTTGGGAGAAACCACAGACTGCTGAACAGATGGGATTCGGTGATGATCCTGATAGGGCTGCTGAATATACACATTCATTGGAAGCTCTTACTGCTGCCCATAAAGAAAACGATGCCGCTACTGAAAAGTCATTTGAAACCCTTTCTAAATATAACCGTACACAATTAGAGGGCATCAAATTAAATGATGGTGCTTATAATGTTGAGGGTATGGAACAGGCTGAAGATGCCATACAACAGTTAGCAGATAAGACTCAATTGTCCAAAGATCAGATTCTTACTGCTCTTGAAGGTCTTGGTGTTTTGAAAGTTAATGCTCCTACTATGGATGCGACAAAAGGTTTGGAAGATTTAGTTTCTGAGGCTAAAGATGCACAGGACGAATTGTCTGACCTTACTGGCAAAACATACACATTTGATTTTGATACTACTGATTTAGATACTGCTCATAAACAGGTAGCTGACCTGCAGGAAGAAGTAAATAAATATAGAGATCGTGATGGCAAATTCCATTCAGAGTATACTGGCGGAGAACAAGTGCAATCAATGTACAAAGCCGCTATTGCTCAAGAACAGAATGCTGAATATAGTTCTTCTGCTATTGGGCAGTCTAGTTTATCATCAGATGTCGTACAAGCTGCTCAAGATTTCATGCAAGCTAAGAATGAAATGGATCAGCAAACACAACTTTATCAGAATGGTATGGACAACACCCTTGATCAGGCTACTCAAGATGCCAATGCAGCTTTTGAAACCTTACAACAGGCTCAGACTGATTCAGGTATCAAATTAGTAGATACAGACAATATTCAAACTGCCGAAGATCAGTTATTACAATTATCCAATGAGGATATTAGTGATAAAATCAAAATAGATGTTGATACAACTTCTGTTGATGACGCTCTTGCCGATGTACAAGCACTTGCAGCAGACGGAAAAATGGGAAGTATTGACTTAGATTTTGATGTTAATACGATGTCTATTGATGATATAGATTCTAAGATAGAAGAATTGACAAATCAACAGAAAGTATTAACTATTCTAGGAGATGTTGAGGGAGCAGATAAAGTACAAGCTCTTATTGATGCTTTGCAACAAGTACATGACAAACAAGTTGAAGTCGTTGCACAGACCCAAGGTGCAGATTTAGTAGACCAACTCCAGTCACGAATAGCCGAATTGCAAGATAAAAATGTATCTATTGATGCAATTGTTCAAGATGATAAAGTTCAAAGTCTTATAAGTGAAATTGCTGCTCTTCCACCAGAAGTACAGATTGCTATTGGCGTAGATGAAAGTAATGTAGGAAATGCAGAAGCTATCAAAGCTCAGATTGAATCCGATCCTGCAAGTGTTAATGTAAATTATACCAAAGGTGATCAGGAACCTGCTGAAGATCAAAAAGCTGATGTAAATTATACATTAGGATCTCAAGATCCTCCAAATGATAAGACTGCACAAGTAACTTATACTTTAGGTTATCAAGCTCCACCTTCGGACAAAGTAGCACATGTTACGTATATAGGTGGTAAAGCTTCTGGCACTATGACCTCAATTGCTCACGCTTCCGGCACAGCTTATAATGTTCTTAATATGAAACCTCTCTCTTCTGCTCATGCAAAAGGAGAAGTAGCACTTAAACATGATGAACAGGCCATTGTTAACGAAGTAGGTATCAATGGTCATTCTGAATCCATAGTGCGTGATGGTGTATGGTCACTTATTCCTGGTGGTGCTCATATTGAGAATTTGAAAAAAGGTGACATCATCTTTTCAGCTACTCAAACAGAGGATTTATTAAAACATGGTGCTACACATGGTCATGCTAGAGCATATGCACAAGGCACTGCTTCTGGTGTAACCCTTGCTCCTGCATATGCAGACGGTACATCAGAATTAGATGATACAATTAAAAAAGTAAGTACTCAAGCTAAAGACTGGATAGAAACTGCTCTTGATCGTTTAGAGAGAATCGTTGAAAAGTATCAAGATATCGCTGAAAGCGATTATAGTAATTATAAGTCTTCTGAGAAGAATTATAATAAAGCACTTAAAAATCTGAATAAACAATTACAGACACAAAAAGATTCCAGAGCAAAATACGTAGCTAAAGCAAATGAAGTTGCTTCTGCTGTTGGTTTATCTGACGAACTGAAAAAGAAAGTCCAGAATGGTACAATCAATATTGAAAGTTTATCCGAAGATGATAAGAAACGTGTTGACGCATATCAGGAATGGTATGAAAAAATCTTGGATTGTGACAAAGCAATTCGTGAACTCACTAAGTCACAGAAAGATTTAGCTAAAGCAAAGGTCGAACGTGTTATTGAAGCTTATGACACCGTCATAGGTAAACGTGAGAATAAAGCTGACTATTACAACGCTAAACAGGAATTGAGAGTCTCACAAGGGTATAATCAGAAACCTGGTTCTAAATATGAAAAATACATGAAAAAGGAACTCTATTATACCAATGAACAGAAACGTCTTACTGATAAAGAAATAAAAGAATATAAAGGTAGGATGAAAGAATATCTTAAGGTAAATGGACATAAAACTGTCGATCCAGAATACCAAAAGATGAAGAAACAGCTTTATAGTCTCCAGACAGAGGCTGTTAAGTTAGAAAATGAAGCTGCTGAATTAGTTCAGGCTTTACAAGATAATCGTGAACAGATAAAACAATGGGCTGTTGACCGCTGGGATCGTGCAGGTTCCAAGCAGGATGCAGTAATTGATTACGCAAAAGCAAATGATAATCCTGAGTATCAGATTAACGAAAAGATTTATCAGGAGCGCATTAAATCTAATGCGAGACAGATTAATGCACTTCAAAAGCTTCGTGCAGAAAAAGCCGAATACTATGATATTCATTTTTCTTCTATGAACAATGAAGAAGCTCAGAAGTATCTTGATTCTATAGCACAGATTGACGAACAAATTTTAAAAATCGGCAGTGATATAGAAAATCTGAAAAATGAAATCATGGAGCTTCGTTGGAAACCATTTGATGATGCACAAGATAAACTATCAAATGTTATCACTGAATATCAGACTATGCAAAAACTTCTCGGTGACGCTGAAAGTTTTTACAATGATGATGGTTCATTTACTACAAATGGATTAACTAACATTTTATTAACTCAAGAATCTATAGATGCGACAAAACAGAAGATTGCTAACTATAGGGAAGGTCTTAATAAACTTGAAGAACAATATAAAAATGGTTGTTACAGCTTAGACGAATACAATGAGAAAAGCAAACAACTTCTTGATGGTATTCAACAAGAATCTACTGCTCTTTCTGAACTGAAACAGAATATGCTTGATATGTATGAGACTCAAATTAAGAAAGAGAATGATTTACTTCAGGAAAATATTGATAAGCGTAAAGACGCTCTTTCTGCTAAAGAGAAATATTACGATTATGACAAAACTTTAAAAAAGAAGTCTAAAGATATTAATACTCTTAAATCCCAGATAGCTGCCCTTGAAGGAACCAGTAATGCTGCCGCCAAAGCTCGTCTTGAGAAATTACGTGCAGAACTTGCAGATGCCGAAGATGATATGGCAGATACCATGCATCAACACGAAGTCGATATGAAAAATACCGGCTATGAGAATTTCTCTAATGAAGCGAATAAAGCTCTTGATAATACACTTGATGCAGTAAAGAAAAATTCTTCGTTTCAGGAAGCTATTATTAGTGGAATGCTTACCAATGTAACCACTAATTATGATAACACATATAAACATTTACATACTGTGATGGATCAGTATGGTGTTAAGGTGTCTAGCACATTTGATACTATGATAGGTAAGTCTGCTGATTTCAATACAAGTTTGATTCAACAGATAAAAGCATTAGAAACCATTTCTAATATGAAAGTTACTCTTCCATACGGAACAAGCAATGGACAAGGTGGTTCTACAACTGGTAATAATACATATACCGGTGCTGAGAATGGTATTCACAATACATTTAATACCAATAAAGACTCCACTGGTGCTGGAAATGAAACTCCAGGTACAGTTAATAACAAGAAATACAGTTTAAAACTAAACGCTACTGATATTTATTTAACTTATGACCATATTAAACAGCAGCTTAAAGCAACATGGTCACCAAGCAAACCGGAGCACTCTGATATTGAATGGAAAAGTTCTGATGAATCTATTGCAAAGGTATCTTCTGACGGTACAGTTCGTGGTGTGTCTTCAGGTCTTGATAAGAACGGTTTAATGGCGCGTGATGAGTCTAAGACAAGAAAATGTATCATTACTGCTATTGGCGGTGGTGGTCTTGCTAAAGCTACTTGTACCGTTCATGTAATGCCAAACGCTCATTACGAAGCAATTAAATCCTATGCAGCTAATGCAGGGATTGATGTTACTTCTGGAGATAACTTAAGAGCCGCCATGCAATATGCATATCAAAATGGGGCTAATCATAGCTACCAGTCTGATGTCGCAGTTGAAGGATTCAAAAAGGCATATCTGAAGGATTGGACAAGCTCTCTACCTAATCGTCCAGATGGAGCAACTGATATTCCATCTGGTGTTAGTCAGTTAGTAGGTTACTTCAATTCCAAAGGTAAAAAAGTCGGACCAAAAGAAATGCAACAGCTTGCAGATATTCTTGGAATTAGTACTCCAGGTGTTAAAAAATATGATTCATGGGGTTCTGCTTTAAAAAATCAGATACTTCAAAAGTATAAATCATATGGTTTTGCTACTGGTGGAATAATAAATAAACTAATACCTGCTGATATGAGTACTCTTTTAGGTAAAGCTATTATTAGTAATGGAGATCAGGGATTCATTGGTGCAAAAGTTGGCGAATCAGTAATGACCGAGGAATTTACTCGTCTGCTCAAGCCTTCTATTGCTGCAATGAATAACTTTACCAATATGTTTAACCCGGTTACTCCTACTGCCACAAATAATGATTATACTATCAACAACGAAGTGAACATTAATGTAGCAAATATGAGTAATGATTTAGACATCCAAGATGTCGCAAACAAAGTTTCTACAATTATTAACAAAAATATGACTAGAGACTGGAGAAAGCTTAGATGATAAAAGGACTGCTTCGGCAGTTCTTTTATTGTATGAAATTATAAAATGAAAGAGGTGAATAAATGTTACAATTTGAATTTGATGGACATAATTCTAGTGAATACGGGATTATAATGACTGGAATCACAGACAATGATAATCTTGAAAGCAGATCTTTACAGTTAGGAGAAAAGAATAGATATAGAGCAAGAGAAAATCATTTCGGAACAGTGTACGACGATAATTATAGCTTTACACTTAGCATCATGAAAAATCCTTGTCACAATACAAATGTGACACCTGAATTATCTAGTGGAATCATTACATATCCAGAAAAATGTACTCCTATATTGAAAAATGGTATTATTACTTTCCCATTGGAGTACATTCCAGATGTTAAATTAGGTGTTATACAGATGAATGATACTGATTACCTTTCTTCAAGCAATATCCGTATTATTAATGGCTGGTTAACTTCTCCACAAACACCAAAATTATTTAAGATACTTGGTGGTGACTACTTCTACGAAGATATAGAGTTCTTTGCTACATTCACAGAAATTACTACTGATCATGTTGTGTTCCCATATGAAATGAATTTTACAGTCACTTGCGACAGTCCATATGGTTACACTCCTGAGATTACGCATAATATCACCTCTTCTTCTACTCTTCCAAAAACTTATATAATTAACAACACTTCTGACTGTCATGAAGATTACATCTATCCTCTTATTAAAATTTCCCCTAAAAGCCATGGCACTATTACAATCCAAAATGTAACAGACAATAACGGAACAATGAAAATAAATGCTTTAAAAGATGATGACTTTTATATTGATTGCCAGCATTTAAAAATATATGACATTACTAATTCAATTATAAGTTTTGAAGATTTGGGTGTAAAAGATATAGATAATATATACTGGCTTAGATTGGCTTACGGTGAAAATGAATTAAGATTCACTGGTGATGCTACATTTGAGCTTATTTATAGAGAACCAAGAAAGGTGGGTGCGTTTGGGTGAAAATAAATCATAAGTATGATATTTATGGACGTACTGAGCCTTCTATTATTTATTTAGCTAAACCTGGCAAAAGATTATATTGTGCGCTAGGAGGCATTGATACATCTACCGCTTCATTGTCGTTAAAAACTAATAATACAGCTGAATTAACATTTACTGTTGATAAATACATAAACAATACTGTTACTGACGGGTATGAAGAACTTGATGAGCTAATGGAGCTATACTGTGATGGCATTTGGTTCAAAATAGTAGATCCGCCAACTATTAATAATGATGGTTTGCGTGAAACTAAAGAGATTACTGCTGAGTCTTATGAAATCATGCTTACTCAATATAAACTGAAAAACTTTAAAATTAATATGGGCGAAGAAGATTCCTATGAAATGATGTATCAGGCAACTCATGATACAAATAAGTTTTATCAGATTAAGTTTTATGATTCAGAAAATGAAGATCTAAGTTTTTTACATTTAGTATTAAAACATGCAGATGTTCCTGGTTGGCATATAGGTTATGTGGATAATATTACTCCTGATGACGATGGAAAATTACTCCCTAATAATATATGTAACTTTGAAGTAGACGATCAAAATGTATATGCTTTCTTAACACAAGAGGCCGCACAAGCCTATAAATGTGTGTTTGAGTTTGATACTGTAAATATGACCATAAATGTTTATAGACCTGACAGCTTAGGTAAAGATACAAATGTAGTTTTGGGTTTTAGAAACATTCAGAATAGTATAACTATTTCCAGAGATGAAAATTTAGTTACACAATTTTATGTTGAAGGCTTAGATGATTATAATATTGATGCAGTCAATTTTGGTGATTCTGTAATTACTGATCTTTCCTATTTTATATGTGAGCCTTACATGGATACTTCACTACAAGAAAAATATAATGCATGGCAAAGCTACCGGGAGTCCCGCAGAGAAGAGTTTATTAATTTATCCAAAGAATATAATAAAAATTTGGAAGTTCTTACTGAATTAATGAATAGAGTCCCAATTGATACTGCTCAAACAAATTGGTTCGGGAAAAAAGTTGAAGATTTAAAAGATGCATATAATGCTAACATGGCAATCATTAAGGGTTTAGAAGCTCTATATGTTGATGATGAAAAGAATTTTGATTTAGAAGCTTTAAAAAAGTCACATGATTGGCCTTTATATGAATCAATTATGAACTACACTCTTCCATCTATTGTAGCTGCATTACAAGCTCAAGACGAAACCGTAGAAGGATTCGGTAAAGGAAATATTATTTCATGTGTAAATCCGATTGTGTTGGGCCAAGATTGGTATATGGTAAACCCTGGAACTTCTTCTTTTCAAACTATACAAATTGATGATGCTCCTGCTTATGGAATCACTCGTGGAGTTAAAGTAACTGGTACTAATGGAGGAATTTATCAACACAATATTAGTATTGAACCATCTCAGAGATATACTCTTAGTTGTTTTGTAAAAGGATCCGGTACATTTTATCTTGGTTATAATAACACTGGAGAAGATAGAAAGAATGTTGCTTATAACATTACATCTTCTTGGACAAGAGTTTATACTTCTTTTAATCTTTCTTCTCGTTTAATTGATGTAGCATTCGCTGGAACTAATGATTTCACTATATGCGGTATGCAATTAGAGATGGGCGATTCACCTAGCCAGTTTGGGTATTTCACGCAATCTGAAAATATTATAAAAGCTTATGAAACTGATTGGAAGTTATATGGAATCTCAGAATTAAAAGTAAAGATTTCAACTTACGATAGCTGTATTAAAGAATTAAAAAAGAGTGGTTATGCAGATGGTTATAATCCTCTTTCTGGATATGAAGAAGCATATTTTACTCAGATGCATCAAAAATATCTGGATTATCTGAATTTAAAAGATCAGGCTGAGGCTGCTTTAAAAGAACGCCAGGCTGAATATGATAAGGCTAAGAAACCTGAAATTCAAGAGAAACGAAACCAGATTGCAAAAGATGTATTACTTGAAAATTTTGGTAAAGTACAGAACAAATACTCAGCTTTTACTGATAAAGAAACATATATTATTAAGAGTTTATATAGCCAATCCACTTATACAAATGAAAATATTATTGTTACTACTCTTGACAGTACTGCTGATGCCGTAGATAAGTCTAAAGTTCTTTATGACGATGCATTGGAAGAATTGTATGTTGAATCACATCCACAATATACATATACTGATGATGTAGAGAATGTATACGCTCTTCCAGAATTTAAGGAGTACCATGAACAGCTTGCGGTAAATGATTTTGTGCGTGTAGGAATCACTGATACTAATTATATTAAACTAAGAGTAATTGAAATCACATATAATCCTTGTGATTTAGATGAATCTATGGAAGTTACTTTTAGCAATATGATTCAGTACAAAGCTAAAAGGAATGATTATAATACTCTTTTAAACGATGCCCTTAATACTTCCAACCGTAATGGTGGTCGTGTTAACTCAGTCAACAAATCTTCTACTTCTGATTATGTCATCACATCAGAAGCTATTAAACAAATCTTTTCAAATCCTCTATTCAATTCAATGTTAGGTGGAACTGTCACTGGAGGAACCGGATCTGGTGGAACCATTACTGCTGATACAATTATTGCAGAACTCGTGAAAGCAAAAGAAGGTGTATTTGATAAGCTTACTGTTGATACTGCTTTCATGAAATATCTCGATGTAAAACTTATTTCCGCAGATAAGATCACAACTCGTATTCTCGAAGCGGAACAGGCAAATATTGAAAAGCTGTCAGCTAAGATTATAGAATCTAATCAGATTAATGCTGATATGATTAATGTAAAAAATCTTCTTGCAGGTCATGCAGGAGTTGGAGAATTACATACAATTCATCTTACTGTAGAAAATGCAGAAATTGATCAGGCTGTTATTACTAATCTCATCGCAAAGAAAATTGCAGTTGGAGATTTAATGGCTCAAAATGCTCTTGCAAATCAAATTGTACTTATCTCTAAAGACAATAAACCTACTATTGCATTTCAAGAAAGTACTCAACAGTTTTATGATTCCAAAGGAAATGTTCGTGTGCAGATTGGTATGGACGGTAAAGGGGATTTCAACTTTATTGTTAAAAATGGAGACAGAGCCGCTTTATTTGATGAAAATGGTATTACCCAGACAGGTATTCCAGATAATACAATTCTTGGAGACATGATTAATAACGCCACCATTACCAAAGACAAACTTGGATTTCAAATCATAGAACCAAATGAACAAGGTGGTATTGATATCACTAATATTTATGATGGTAAAGGAAATCAATGGTGGGGAATAGAAAAGACTACTATTACAGATGACTACACAAAGCAGATTAAGAATGTTACAGATACTCTGACCGGACAAATCGAAACTAAGGTTAGTAATACTCAATATCTTAAAGATCAAGAATCTATCCGAACAGATTTTTCTGATATCAAACAAAATGTTTCTGGGATTACATCTACTGTAAGCAGTATGCAAACAGATCTTTCTGAAGCTCAAGAAAAAATTAAAGCAAACACCTCTTCTATTACTCAGAATGCAGATAAAATCAGTTTTATGGTAACTGGTGACAAAGAGTCTGAGTTCACAGTTACTGATAAATTTATTCAGATGATTTCTGACCATATTAGCATTGATGCCAGCACCATTGACATTAATGGTATTATCACTGCAATGAATACACACACTGGACCAGGTAAAACTAAAATCGACGGTGGTATTATTGAAACTAACACTATTACCGCTGATTCTATTAAAACAGATGCCATTATGTCTAAAGTATTTGAAGATAGTTTAGTATCTTGTTATTCAACTAAAGGAATATGGTTTGATTTATCTGACAGTGGAGCAATTAAAGCAAAAAATTTTGCTATTGATACAGATGGAAATGCTTATATTCGTGGTGACAGTACAGTTGAGGGAACTATTATCGCAAATCACGGAAAGATTGGTGGAGAAAAAGGGTTTATAATTGATTCTGAAAAATTATATTCTGGATTAAAAGATTTTCCTACAAAACAGCCCTCTTCTGTTTCAAAAAATAAAAATGTATATATTGGTACAAATGGTATTGCTCTTGGTGACGGTAATTTTATGGTTGATTCTAACGGTAAGATGTATGCTAATCAAGGTGAATTTACAGGTAAGATTGCAGCTAATGATGGATTTATTGGTGGATGGATTATTTCAAGTAATTCTTTAACTGCTAATAAAGGAAGCATAAGTATAAGTCCAGATGGTATTCATTGGGGTGATTACCTAAACATTAATAGTCAAGGTGCTACATTTAAAGGTCATATTACAGCTACTTCAGGAAGCTTTACAGGAGATGTAATTGCTAATTCACTTACACTTGGACCAGGTTCAACTGTTAACGGACTAAGTTATAATGATCTTGACGATAGACCTAATATTCCATCTGATCTTAGTGGATATATTACTATTGATGGAAAAATTGGTATTATTCAAAATGAAGATCAAGAAATACCCTCTGGGGCAACTGGATTTAAAGTGTCAAAAAATGGTTTGTTACAAGCAAGTAATGCTATTATTTCTGGAACTATTTATGCTTCTTCTGGTACTTTCGCCGGAAATGTAACCGCAAGAACAATGACTGCAAAAAGAAGTTATAGCATTTATTATAATGATGTAAACGGTAACCCTACTGATTCAAGAGAAATTATCTCTGCTACTAATTGGGGACTTACAAGCGGTGATTTAAGATTCGGGCTAAGTGATGAATGCGGATATATGATATCTACAGATGTTGGAGGGGGAAATACTTTGCGAATCATGGGGGATACTCTCCTTGTTACTGCGCCTATGCAAATACAAAGCAATTGTTTAGTACAAAGTCAATTTGTTATAGATACTACAACAGGATCTATCCCTTATCAGAATATGAAATGGACACCATATGAAGTTAATAGTTCTGGAAATCCAATCTATCTTGATTATGATAATCGAGAATATTTTTCATATAATGGATATGGACATAATCATACGTTGCTTCCAAATACAGAAGGTGGTTGTGCAATTGGTATTGGTAACGTAGATAAGCAAGATGCTGATGTTACCGCTACATGGTGTATTATGCCTTATAATATTTATACCGAAAAAAAAACTGATGAGAATATAAACGGAATCCCGGTTATAACAAGTATCAAAAGAGATGCAAGTGCAACTATGAATATTGGTTCTAAAAATAATAAATTTAATTGTTTGTATGTAAACGCAATTCATATGGGTGGACACACATACACATCTTTAAATTCTGGTGGCGGAAAGATTGCTTCTTACAAAGCAACTGCTAGTCAAGTTAATTATAACGATGATCCTAAAGTAGAGACTTCTGTAAACACTGCAGGAGATACTTTGACATTTAAATTTAGTATCCCTAAGGGAAAAGACGGAACAAATGGTAAAGATGGTAAAAATGGTGCTCGTGGGCCACAAGGAGCAACTGGTCCACAAGGACCACAAGGTGAGCCAGGCTCTTCATTGTCATCTGGTAATTATGAAGTTGGAATGGTTACTACTGCCCCAAGGAGTTTTTCTCCACTAAGAAGTACATTTCACCTTGGACATGCGGGTAATTATAGATGGGAAGATGTATATGCTAAAAATACTACAATTCAAACGTCAGATGAGCATTTAAAAGATAATATCAAATATTTAGATGAGCAACCAGATTTAGAAATACTATATATGAATTTAAAACCAATTTCATATAAATTAAAGAACTTTGATACAGAAGATCACCATGATAGAATTCAAATTGGCTTCGGTGCAAGAGAAACTGAAACAATTATGAACAATCTAGGTTTTGATATAAATGACTATTCTTTTTTGTGTAAAGATAAATTAGACAAACCAAATAAAGCAGGTGATCTGGAAGAATATTCTTTTAGATATGGACACATTATTTCTCTCAACACTCATATGATACAGAAAGCTCATCATCGTATTGACGACTTGGAGAAATCTCTTACTACTGCTCTATCCACAATAGAAACTCTTAAACAAGAAATAGAAACTCTCAAACAGGCTATAGCATGATACTATAGTCTGTTTTATTTAATTTTATTTGAGAAGGTGAAATATGACCAGTCGAGAATATGAACTTGAATTAAAGAAAATTAAAGCCAAAAATCGACAGATTGAAATGAAACGAAATCTGAAGGCAGCAAAAGTTAGTAGATTTAACATTCCAAAGATTTCTACCAGTAAATTGATTCTTGTTGCTGTACTTTTACTTAATCTACAGATTATTCATTTTGTAGAAAAAGCAATCATGACCTATGGAGATTTATCTGCTCTCTACGCTCTCATTGCTATTCCAGCAACACTCGTCCCTACAGTTTGGGCTTATTATGCAAAGGCTCGTGCAGAAAACTGCACAGGAGGCATTACTTATGATTCTGCAATGGAACAACTTAGACAGCAAAACTCTTCAGATAATGAAGCAGTCGGTTAGGAGGAATAACTATGGATATTAAACAGGGTATTCAGGACGTATTATATCTGATCATTACTGGTATTCTTCCACTTCTTATTACTTATGGAATCCTCTTCCTAAAAGTAAAGATTAAAGAACAGGAAAAGAACTTGGAGAATGATCAGCTCGTAAAATATATAGACGCTGCTACTGATGCTATTAGTAAAGCAGTACTCACAGTTAATCAGACTTATGTAGATGCTTTGAAGAAGGAAGGTAAGTTTGATGCAGAAGCTCAGAAAACTGCTAAACAGATGGCTATTGATAAAGCTAAGGCTTTGATTACAGAAGATTCTAAAGCGGCTATCGAAACATTATATTCTGACTTTGAAGCATATCTAAATGATGCTATTGAAGAACTCGTCAGAGAAAATAAAGTTACATATTAATATAAAAGGAGTACAAGGATTATGAAAAAAGTTATTGTAAATGCAGACATTATGGCAATGTATAAAACATTAAATTCTATGAAGAGTCGTGCGGATTTAATCGCAGGAGATGTTGATGTATTCTGGGCGAATACAATGAATCTAAAGGCTCTTAAGGCGCAGGTAGATAAAATCTCAGAGGTCGAGCAGGAGTTAGTTGATTCTTATTTTACAGAGGAAAACTCACATCCTATTGTTGACGAAAACGGTAATGAAACAGGAAATCGTGTTCTTAATGATGACATAAAAGATAAAATCATCCCTGAAATCCAAGAAAGTCTGCAGAAAATTTATGATAAAACATGTGAACTTGATGTTGAGATGATTCCAGAGGAATCTCTCAAGAAAATGCTTAAATCTAATGAAGACAAACTGTCTATGCTTGATATGACAGTACTATATGAATTTGTAGAAAAAGGTGAGTAATAATGGCAACATATATTCAGGGAATTCAAACCTCTGTTGGTGTTGTTAAGTATGATTACAATTATCTGGCTAATCTCCCTGAATCAGATATGACATTATCTAAACAGGGTGCATTCGCTGATGCCCTTGTTGTTGGAAGAAAACTTACTCAGCTGGGAGCTGATGTGGATAAATTGAAAGAATCTATGACTGCAGTACAGAAATCTATCTCTGATCTGCAGTCTGCAGATTCTTCTTCTAACACTTCAATTGAACAGATCAATACATCATTACTTAGCATGACCAATAATATCGAAACAATACAAAACAGCATTACTACTTTGAATCAGAATACTGCTGAGATCAAGAAAAGTGCTGATAATGCGAATTCATCAGTCACAACACTGCAAGAAACTATTAAGTCACTACAGACTAGAATTGAAGCTTTAGAAAAAACTCAGACTAAATAAGGAAGGAGGCAGTTATGTATACACTAAAAATTACAGATGAAAATACTGTTGTAACAACAGTCAAAGAATCAATTGTGGAAAGAAGCAATTATGTAGATAAGATTCAGATTGTAACAAATAAAATGTACCGGGAACAGATTGATATGTCAGATACAACTGTTTATATGAAGTATAAGCTCCCAGTGTCAGACAAAATTAAAATGACACAACTTATTATAAATAATCTTGAATATGAACAGAATTATATCCAGTATTTAATCCCTGTCGATGCAGCACTTACTGCTGAAGCCGGAGATATCGAAGTATCTTTCACGTTCTTGAAACTTGTTGCTAATGAAGATGGAACGTACACTTCTTATATTCGAAAAACCACATCAGGTGTTATTCATATTACTCCACTTGTACAATTTGATAAATATGAACCTTCTGAATTGTTTACTGAAATTGATCAGAGGCTCCTTGTTATGGAAGGAATGATTAAAGATCTCAATGCTCAGAATAAAGCAACTTATGAAGGTATGGTAAAAGATATTCGTCTTAATACAGAAGACAGAAAAATCACTTTAACAGACAGAAATGGTGAAGATACCGGAAATGGTATCGTTGTAAAAGATCTTTCTGCTATGGTAGCCGAAGATATGACAGGTAAAGATCCTGATGGCACACAGGATGGAGTTGTTCATCTTGACCAGGTTGTCGATCTGGATAAATTATTAAAGTAAAGGAGTCATGATATGTCATTTAAAGATTCTAAAATTGCTGCTGCGGCTAATTCTGCAATGACTTTGCGTGCTGAGTTAGCCGTAGACACTGAGGAATATACATTATGTACTGATGGTCGTTATGAAGTATATACCAAATATCAAGACAATGCATATTCAACAGTGGATAACTTAAAAAATATTGCCGTTGATGCTACACAGATTAATATTATGCAGGAAGAAAACAGCCAGTATATGCCATTTAGGATTCCAAGATATTGGGATGGTATGGATCTTATGGATATGCTCATCCAGATAAGATATGAATCTGTAGCTGAGAAAAAAGGTAAAGTAGCAACAGTTATCAATGTAGCTTCCAATAATACTTATATTCGATTTGGTTGGCTGATTGATGCTGCTGTTACAGCAAATGCCGGAGATATAATTTTTGAAATTATGGCTACTGGCGTAAATGAAAAAGGAAACAATTATATTTGGAGAACCAGACCGAATGGTAAGTTTACTGTTCTGGAAGGATTAAATTATGATGGAATCATTGAACCTTCTGAAGATTGGTATACAAGTTTTGTAAATATGATTCTTGGTCATGTAGCCGAAGCAAAACAATACGCAGATGAAGCAAAGGCTTCTGCTGCTTCTATTAATGTAGATGATATAAAAGCAGATGTAAAAACATCTGTTATGAATGATCTTAATGGAACAGTAACTGAATCTCTGAAAGCATATTATACAAAAACAGAAGTTGATACAAAAGTCAAAGAATTAAACACTGCTATTTCCGGTATTGACAGTTTAAAGAACTTAAAAGTTGAATATGACAACGCAACTGGAAATTTAGTGTTTAAAGATGGAACGGAACCTATTGGAGAACCTATTACTATTAACAGTCTTGCAAACCTCATAGTTAAGTATTCTGTTGTCAATGGAAAAGGTTCATTAGTATTCAAAGATGGAGAAACTATTATTCAGACTGTAGAACTTAGTTCTATTGAGCCATCTGCTGAGTGGAGAGCTGCATTGAAGCAGGAACTTGAAGCAGAAATGGACGAGAAAGATACAGTAATCTCTAATCGAATTGGTCCACTTGAAACAGCTAAAACTGAAATCGAAAAGAATGTAAATGCCAATACTACTGCTGTCTCAGAGATAAAAACTACTATTTCAAGCATTGAGAAGAAAGTAGAAAGTGCTACTACAAAATCTGATGAGGCCAAAAATGCTGTAGATATCTTGAAACAAAATATGACTTCTTATGATACTCAGTTTGAAGGAATTAATACAGATATTACAGATGTTAAAGCCGCCATTGAAGAAATCAAGAAAAATCCTGCGGCTGCAGAGTACGATGTTACATACGAAAATAGTATTTTTACATTTTTAAAGGATGGAGAAATCCAGAAAAGCTTTAAAATTGAAGGTGGTGGAGGATCTTCCTCAGATACTACTACTATTACTATTGAAAGAATCACAAATGCAGATGCTATTTTCTTACTTGGTTCAAAAGCAATTATTGAATATAGTTTTTCATCTGTAGATAATACTGGTGATACAACTGGAGCCGGTACTGCTGTGTGGAAAGTTGGTAATACTATTGTAGCTACGAATACGGCTGCGCAAGGAAACAATAGTTTTGATATCACTGAATATCTTAATGTCGGTGCAAATACTATTAGATTAACTATTACCGACAGTTTTGGGACACTTGCCACTAAGACATGGACTGTTACTATTGTAGAATTCAAACTTGAAAGCACATTTGATGATACTTTGTTATATACAAATACAGATGTAGTATTTAGGTATACACCTTACGGAAATGTCAATAAGACTCTTCATTTTATTCTTGATGGAAAAGACTTAGGCACTGTTGAAACTCAGTCCTCCGGCAGAATTATGTCTTATAATATTCCTAAACAGGAACATGGCAGCCATTTACTCAAAGTATATATGACTGCGACAATTAACAATAAAGAAATAACCTCAAATACTATTTGTAAGGATATTATTTGTGTTGATCCTACAAATAGAACTCCTATTATTGGATGTGCTCAACAGGAATTTACAGCACAACAGTATCAGGCAACAAGTATTAAATATGTTGTATATGATCCTGATCACAATCCAGCCTCTGTAAAACTATCAATTGATGGTAAAGTACAGAGCACTCTTTCTGTAAATCGTTCTGCTCAAATCTGGAGTTATAAGTCATCCACTGAAGGAAAACATAACCTGACCATCTCATGTCGTAAAGTGACTAAGATTTTATCAGTTAATATCACTAAACTTGATATTGATGTTGAACCAATCACAGCCAACTTAGCATTTGATTTTAACCCTGTTGGAAAATCCAATGGAGATACCGACAGACTCTGGACCGATAAAAATAACTCTGCTATTACTCTTTCAGTATCAGATAACTTTGACTGGGATAATGGTGGATACCAGATTGATGCTTCTGGAAACCAGTATTTCTGTGTAAAAGCTGGAACAACTGCTCAGATTAATTATAATCTCTTTGGAAAAGACCCGAAACAGACTGGTTCTGAATTCAAATTTGTATTTAAGACTCAGAATGTTCGTAATGCTTCTGCTACTTTCTTATCATGTATTGATAGTACTGAAGGCTCTAACGTAGGTATTAAAATGGATGTTCATGAAGCATACGTGAACACTTCTACTGACAGCTTATATTTTCCATATAGCGAAGAGGATATTATTGAATTTGAATATAATATCAATACAATTGATACAAAAGACACATCTGCAACTTCTATCATTATGACTTATGAAGACGGAGTTGGAGGAAGACCTCTTATTTATGATAATTCTCATAGACTGCACCAGTATTCTCCTGTTCCGATTACTATCGGTTCTCCGGATTGTGATGTTTTAATCTATAGGATAAAAGCTTATTCTGCTTCTCTGACTGATTCAGATATCCTTGCTAACTTTATTGCAGATGCTAGAGATTCAGATGAAATGATTGCAAGATATAATAGAAACCAGATCTACAATGACAATAATGCTCTTACTCCAGATTCTGTAGCTAATGCTTGCCCGAATTTAAGAATTATAAAAATTGAAGCCCCTCACTTTACAAATGATAAGAAAGATTTTGTTAAAAATACTTCTATGGAATGTATTTATAAGAATGGGGATCCTAAATTAGATAACTGGAAATTTATTAATTGTTTCCACGCCGGGCAGGGAACTACAAGTAATGAATATGGTTTTGCTGCCAGAAATATTGATGTTATTTGTTGTGCGGATGGTGTACATCAGATCAATAGTAAGATTCCTCTTGATCCTAACTATAAGACAGAGTTAGTTCTTGGTGATGGCACAAAATATGAGGACGGAACTGGTAAGATTAGTCTTACAAGAAACTCTGTTCCAAATAATTGGTGGAATTTTAAAGTAAATGTAGCATCTTCAAATATGGCAACTAATGCATTAGGGCAGAAGAGATTCAACGACTTTTTACCATATGAAAGTCCTGCGGTACGTAGAGATCCTAAAGTTAAAAACTCTATGGAATTTGTTAACTGTGTAATCTTTATTAAAGAATCTGATCCTGATATTACTACTCATAGAGAATTTCAGGATACAGACTGGCACTTCTACTCTCTCGGTAATATGGGAGATTCAAAGAAGACTGATATTACAAGAGCTTATGATCCAGAGGATATGAAAGAATTCTGTATTGAGATCAGTGATAATACTCTTCCAAACTCTGCATTCCAGACCGGTATAACAAACCAAGATGGAACTATGAAATATCCTATCAGTAAAGCTGAATGGAAAACTGGTAATACAGCATATGATGCTCTGTATAATAACTGGGATGGATCATTTGAATTCAGATATGATTGTTGCGGCGATTCTAAGGATGGTTCTGCTCTTACTTCTGATGAAGCAAAAAAGAAAATACGTACAGATAACAAACAGATTTGGAGAGACTTCTATGAGTTTGTAATTACGTCTAGTGATAAAGAATTTAAAGATGGCTTGAAAGATTGGTGTATTCAGGATGCAATGCTCTATTTCTATTTAGTTACACTCAGATATAGTATGATTGACAATAGAGCCAAGAATGTTTTCCCACATTGGGCAAAACATTATATCACTCAGGAAGAAGCTACAACTATGGGTGATAAAGCTAAATATTATACTATAGATGATGATGCGGCCGCTCTGCATAATGGTTATAGATTTGATCTATGGGCATATGATATGGACACTCAGCTTGGTATTAATAATTCAGGTGAGCTGTCATTCCCATATGGTAAGGAAGATACTGACTATAAAGAAGAAGGAAATCCTTCATCTGGTTATGTTTTCAATGCTGCTGAATCTGTATTGTGGTGCAGAATACGTGATGTATTTACACAAGAATTAAGAAACATGTATCAGTCTGTAGACTCTAACTGTTGGTCTGATTCTCATTTAATTAATGAGTATGAGGCTTGGCAGAGCCAGTTCCCAGAAGAACTTTGGAGAATCCACTATGAAAGATTATATCTGAGAACATATCGTGCTGGAACAGTAAGATTCCTTAATGAGATGATGAATGGACGTGGAAAATATCATCTCAGACAATGGGAACGTGACCAGCATATTTATATGGGAACGAAATTCTTACATACAGATGTAAAGTCTGATCAGATTATGTTCAGATGTAATACACCTAAGAAAGTTGTAGTTAAACCAGATTATACTCTGAAGATCATTCCTTATTCTGATATGTATATTTCTGTACTTTATGGTAATTCACCAGAAACTACTCAGGTACGTGCAAAAGCCGGACAAGAATATAAGATTACTACAGACTTAACAAATATGGATGATACAGCTATTCTTATCTATGCTGCATCAAGAATTGAGGCACTAAATGACCTCTCTGCTTGTTATATTCATGATAATGATTTCTCAAAGGCTTCTAAGCTGAAAACTCTTATCATTGGTAATAATACATCTGGATATCAGAATACTTTTATGACATCTCTTAATATGGGTAATAATACTCTTCTTGAAACCTTGGATATTCGTAATTGTCCAAATCTTACAGGATCTGTTAACCTGTCTGCATGTGAAAATCTTATTAATCTTTATGCTGATGGAACTATTGTAACATCTGTATTATTTGCTAATCATGGTAAGATTGCTCATGCTTCTCTACCATCTTCTATTAACACTCTTACACTCAAGAACCTCAAAGACTTAACTGATCTTAAGGTTGCAGGATACGATAATTTACAGACATTTGTGTGTCAGAACTCTATCGTAGATGCTCTTGCTATCTTAAATGCTGCTATTAATACTCTTCGTACCGTAACAATTACTGGTATCTCATGGAATCTTGATGATACTACGCTTCTTCTGAAATTAGCAAAGCTTACTGGTATTGATGATAATGGAGCTACTACAGAGCAGTCTGTTCTTACTGGAACCGTACATGTACCTGTAGTCAGACAGCAGGAATATAAAGAATTTGTTGGTTCTGAAGATGAACCTGGAATCTGGACAGACCTTGTTCTTACTTACGATTCAATCATTACTCAGTTTAAAATTACATTTATAAATGATGATGAAAGTAATACTATCCTTGATATCCAGTACGTAGATAAAGGTGGAAACGCTGTTGATCCTACTACAAGAGAAGTTAATCCGATTCCTATTCCTACAAAGAAAAGCACAATTAAGCTTGATTATACCTTCAAAGGATGGGAAGGTTCAATGACAGGAATCTTTGCTGACAGAACTATTACTGCTGTATATGACAGTAAAATTCGTGAATATACTGTAAAATATGTTTCTAAAGGATTATCTCTTCAAGAATCTACTGCCCAGTATGGTTCTTATGTAAAATATACAGGTGATACTCCTGTATATACTGCTGAGGAATCTGCTTATAAGTACAATCTGTTTAAAGGATGGGATAAGTCAGGATTTGTCGATGGAAATAAAACGATCAATGCAGTATATGAAACCTGCGAATACGTAGATGGATACTTTGATGGTAAGGATCTGGCCAATATGACACAGGTTGAGCTTTATACTCTTATGAAAATGGGACTTGAAGCAAAATCATTATCATTAAAAGATACATTAGATTTCAAACTTGGTGTTGATTATAGCTATGGCGACATTGAAGAGCATGAAGTTATTTCAGCTGCGACTAAATTTGATGGAACAAACTATATTGACACCGGATTAAAAATCATGGAAAAAGACAGAGACTTTACAATTGCTATTGACTTTGAATTTGATTCAGGAAATAGTGTAAACTCCACTCTTGCTCAGTGTTTTCAAGGTGATGGTTCAAATGGATTCAGACTTTGGTATTCTCAGGAACCTCGTTTCTCATGGAATACTGATAGTATAACTCCATCTGCTGGAACAAACCGAGAGATTATTGTATTTCGTCATGAAGCTGGAAGTCAGAAGCTTTATGTGTACAATTCAAACATGACTGGGAAAGAAGTATCTTCTACTACTCTGAATGCGATCAGGATTCCAGAGCATAGTTCCACTCTCGTATTTGGATGTTCTAAAGCTGATGATGGAGCATATGAAAACTTTGCAAAAGGCACTATACATTGGGCTAAAGTCTGGTACGCAGATCTTGGTGAAGAACAATGTATGGATATTGCTGCATGGATCCACGAAGTAATCCCTATGGAAGTGGCTAAGTTTAAAGGATATTATCTGTCTGACGTTGCTTCAAAGAGAGCTAACATTACATTTGTTGCTTCTAATCTCCTTGGTACAGAAAAACCTTATAATAATAAGAGCACAAATGCAGGTGGATGGGCTGATTCTACATTAAATACATGGTTGAATACTCGTATGGTTAAGGCAATCTCTCCTTTATGGAAAGCTCTGATCAAACCTGTAAAAGTATACTCTTCTATTGGTAATAAATCTAATGACACTTCTGTATCTAATTGTAGATTCTATGTTCCATCTCTGTACGAAGTTGATCCTACTGCTACTTCTGAACCATATATTTCTGAAACAAATGCTCCTATTGCTTATTTCACAGATGATGATACCAGAAAGAAAGCAAAACCTTCTATTCCTGCAGAGTATAAATCTTATTGGACCAGATCTCCAAATGCTACAGCTGCAAACTGGTTGTATACGGTTAATGAATCTGGTGCAACATATGGATTCTCTTATCCAGGACAGAATTCTGGAATTTTACTTATGTTCTCAATTTCATGCGAGGGGTAACTATTCCCCTCTTATAAGGAGGATATCACATGTATTATAAAGTAATCAAAAATGATGAAGTCGTAGATGTCCTTAATCATATCCTGTATATCAAATATCAGGAAAAACATAGTCTGTTGCTTCTATGTGATATCACAGAAGCACAGGCTATTTTAAGTTCAGACGGAAAATATGGATGGCACATTGAAGGTCTCTATAATTTTCCGCCTGATAATGACATTTATGCAATAAAAGAAATTTCAAAATATGAATATGACAAATTGAAGAGGTGATCACAGCATGGCGTTAATTCCAACCTGGTATTCTGCATCAACTAAGCAAATTGCAGAAAAGGCTTTACAAAGAGGGGTGCTAAAATACCCAGGACTTTGTTACATCCAAGACAGTAAGAGTATAGCGTGGGTGACCATCGACAACACATTAGAATATGTCAAAGGAGATAAACAGATTACAGATGTAAAATGCATCGGATCAAATCTTATGTTTTTCTCTGGAGATAAACTGCTTTTCTCTTATGACATATCTATGACTGATGAAGATAAAGATCATATTATTGAAGAGGTCAAGAAAACAATCGGATTGGATAATTATGTCAAATCTTCTGAGCTTTCTACTCTTTTAGATAATATAATCGGTAATCTTGAAGATAAGTCCACTGTTGTAGACTATATCAACAGCTTATCTTATAACAAATTATTTGACGTACCTATTGTAAATCTTATAGGTACACTTACTGTTCCTGTGAAGATATCATCACTCGATGATGGTATTTATAAAGTAAAAGGCCAATGTATCATTGGCGGAAACAATACTACTGTTCAATCTTCTGCAGACGATGTTCTGTATCTTGTATCTCATGATGCTGATACTTCCAGCACAACAATCACAAAAATGCAAGGAAAATCTATTACATTGTATTTCATTCAGCAAGATGGTGAATATACGACCGATCGTTATGTCACTGAAAGCTGGATTAATGAACAGAATTTTGCAAGTGCTGATTCTGTAAAAGAATATGTTTCAAATATCATTGAAGAAACTGTTCTGGATGTTTTAGATGAACATATTGACTCTGCTTTAGACCGAAAACTCGGAGGTATTGATTCTAAAGATTTAACAAATATATTTCAAGGAGGAAATTAATTATGGCAAAATTACAGTTCGCTACACTTTCTAATCTTCAGGAGTTTTTAAATCTGCATAACGTACAGATCGACTCTAAAATCAGTGAGGCTGTCAAAAACTCAATTAAAACAGTATCTCAGTCAGAAGACGGATACACACTTTATTTCTACACAAAAACTGCTCCAGTAACTATTGATGAAGCAGCATTTACTATTACTATTCCTCAGCCAACAGGAAAAGCTGACAAAGTAAAAGGAGCTATTTCCGGACATCTTGCAGGTCTTGATGCTAATGGTAATCTGGTAGATTCTGGAAAGGCAGCTACAGATTTCGATGCAGCCGGAGCTGCTAACACAGCAAAAACAGAAGTAATGTCTTATGTTGGTACTATTCCTGCTGATGCAAAAGCTAAAGATGTAGTTTCTTATATTAAAGAAGCTGTAAAAACAGGCACATATGATGATTCTGCTCTAAAATCCAGTGTTGCAGCTAATACCGCAGCAATCAGTACTCTTAATGGAACCGGGGCTGGATCCGTAAAGAAAGCTGTTTCTGATGCAGTTGCTCAGATTGTTAACGGTGCCCCAGAAGCGTATGACACGCTGAAGGAAATCTCTGATTGGATTTCTTCTCATGCATCTGATGCAGCAGGAATGAATAGTCAGATTACTACCAATAAAGAGGATATCTCTAAGCTGAAAACACTTATCGGTACTCTCCCAAACACAGCAACATCTAAAGATATCGTAAGTTATATTGCTGAATATGTTTCTAAGGCTCTTGCAGATTCTGACCTTTCTCAGTATGCGAAAGCTGAAGATCTGACAGCCGCTGTAGGAAGAATTGATGCTATTGAAAAGAAATTACCTACATTAGAAGCTGCTGATAAAAAGAATGCCGAAGATATTACTGCTATTAAAGGCAGAATGAATACAGCAGAAGGCAAAATTACTGCTGTAGAAAAAGATCTTGCTACTGAAAAACCGAAGATTGCTAAGAACACATCTGATATCACCGCTCTTAAAGGGCTTGTTGGAGATGGATATGAAGCAATTCCAAGTGCGTCTATCAAAGGTTTATTTACTGCGTAAAAATACAATTGATTTTATTGGGAGGAGGGCTGCAATGCTCTCCTTCTATTTTAAAAATAAAAATGGAAGGATGTGACTAATGCAAAATGAAAGAACAATTTCTTAATCTCACTGGATTAACAGAACTGGTTGGTTATTTGAAGACAAGTATAGCTAATCATAAAGAAATACTTCCATATGCTTCCAATAAGTTATTTCCGTCTGTTGGAGATATAAATACTATTTATATAAATACTGCTACGAATACTATTTATCGTTGGGATAGCTCAAGCAAAACTTATATCACTCTAGCAAAAGCCGTAAAGTCTGTTGCTATTTCAGAAGCTACTGAAAACGGAAAAATCACACTCACTGTAGATGGTAATAAAACTACTGTTCCTATTCATGGATTAGGATCTGCTGCATATACAAATTCAAGTGCTTACTCTCCTGCCGGGCATACTCATACAAAAGCTCAGGTAGGGCTTGGCAATGTAGATAATACTGCCGATGCAAATAAGAGTGTAAAACATGCAACTACTGCTGATAGTGCAACTACTGCAGGAACAGCTACAAATGTATCCGCTGGAGAAGGTACTGCTGATGCAGCTAGACATGTTTGGTTTTCTGACTCTACCACAGAGACAAAGCGAGCATACAGCGATAAGTTTAAATATAATCCTGTTACTAATAATCTGACGGTAAATGTTACAGGAAATGCTGCGACTGCAAGTAGTGTCGCATGGGGTGACATTACAGGAAAACCTTCTACCTATACTCCTTCTGCGCATAATCATAATGATTCAACTATTACTTCTCTCAACGCAAGTAAACTCTTTGGAACAATTGATATTGCAAGGCTTCCCCATGGAGCATTAGAACGTCTGGTTATTGTTGAAGATGATACTGCACGTTTTAAACTTACTACTGCTAATATTCAGCTTGGTGATACCGTAAAAGTAACTAAAACTGAAAAAATGTATTATGTTGTTGATGAGAGCAAATTATCTTCTGAGGCTGGTTATTCAGTATATACTGCCGGAACTGCTACTTCTGTACCATGGTCTGGAGTTACTGAAAAGCCTAGCAGCTATCCACCAGCATCTCATAATCATGATGAACGTTATTATACCGAGACTGAGATGAATAGTAAATTAGCTGAAAAAGCTACAAAAGTACATACGCATACTAAAAGTGAAGTTGGATTAGGCAACGTTGACAATACTGCTGATGCCACAAAAAGTGTTAAATATGCTATTTCTGCAGGTAGCGCATCATCTGCCGCTGCTCTTACTTCTAATGCTGGATCATTAACTCAGCCAGTATATTTCTCAGATGGTAAGCCAGTAGCTTGTTCATATACACTTGGTAAGTCAGTGCCTGCAGATGCATTATTTACCGATCATACTTATGGAAACATGAAGGGTGCTACTTCTTCTTCCGCCGGAAGTGCTGGTCTTGTTCCTGCACCTAATATAGGAGAACAATTAAAATTTCTTCGTGCAGATGGTACATGGGTAATTCCTACAAATACGACATATTCTGTAGGTACTACAAGCTATTCCGGTACAACTAAACTCTATACTTCCACAGGATCTGCTACAGATGGCACCATGACTCAAAATGCTATTACAACTGCCCTAAATGGAAAATCTGCTACTGGACACACACATAATTATGCTGGATCATCTTCAGTTGGAGGAAATGCGAACGCAGCTGTAAAATTAGCTACTGCAAGAAAGATTGGTAGTGCTTCATTCGATGGTACTACTGATATTACTTTATCTCAGATGGGACTTAATGTTCCTGTTGAAATTACAAAGGCTGATTATCTTGCAAAAAAGAAAGCTGGAACTTTAAACGCAAATACCTATTACAATGTTATTGATGAATATGATTCTGTAAATGTTATTAACGACTCATCTGTAACAGCCAACAGTACGTTTTCAAGTACTAAATCAGAAAAAACATATGCAAAGAAAAGTACACTTGTTAATACTACTCTCACAGCAAGTAAATGGACTGGATCTTCTGCCCCATATAGTTATGTATTATCCGTATCTGGAGTAACTTCTTCAAATATTGTAGAAATAGATTATGCTTCTAATGCTTCATCTGCTGCTATTGAAGCTTACCAAAATGCAATGTTAGCTGACGGAGGACAGACTACAAATCAAATTACTATAAAAGCAACCGAGAAAC
>ENA-OPBX01000557-OPBX01000557.1-human-gut-metagenome-genome-assembly--contig:-NODE-557-length-25963-cov-2.719006_pt1 | contig 25963 bp, 29 predicted proteins | sample MGYA00241075_ERZ501466 | MGnify/ENA primary metagenome ERZ501466 (study PRJEB25962, sample SAMEA2042633) | human gut metagenome | biome: human gut; feature: human-associated habitat; material: faeces...
TATTTGTGAATTAAATGTGAAACAAATATGAGACGAATTATCTTTAAACATATGAAGCAATTAAATCAAGAAAGCTCCTTACATCAATATTAAAAAAAGATATAAAAAGCGATGATGTCTCAACATTGATAGGTAAAGAACCCTTACCAATGGAAACAAAAAGATACTGAGATATCGTCAGAAAAGCAAGTATCAATGGGGATTATATGATCATTGGTGTAGAGCATCAACGTAGTTTAGGTAAAAATATGATTATTCGTATACTCAACTATGATGCCCAGCTTTATATCAATCAGGTAGAAAGAGGAAAAGAAGTATATCCTGTAGGAACATTTGTCTTTTATACGAGAGATAAGGAATGGAGCTATCCAAAATCTTTAAAAGAAAGCTTAAAAATACCACCTGAGATGGAAAAGTATATCAATGACTGGAAACTACCAGTCTTATAACTAAAAAAAATGGATCCTCAAATTCTTAAAAGTCGACGATTAAAAGAAGTGGTAGAGATCCGTCAAAGCATGCTTGAAGGAGACTATGAAAAGTTAAGGACAAACCGTATGATCAGTGTAGAAAATTATAAGATGGCACCCATCTTGACACATACGGACATTAAAGAAGAAGACTTACCAGAAGGAAATGAAATCAACATGTGTAAGGCAATGGATCAATTATTTCAAAGATTTGAAAATCAAGGAATTGAAAAAGGAGAGGCTATAGGAATTGAAAAAACATTAAAAGAACAACTTAAAGTAAAACGAGGAACTATATCAAGTCCTTTAGAAGAAAAACTCACAACAACATCGCTAGAAAAACTCAATGAACTTACATTAAATATTTTTAATATCAATAGTGAAGAAGATGTCTTAAAAATTATTCATTAATGAAAATAGGTTATAACGAATCAAATCGCTATAACCTATTTTTTTATGCTTCTTCTATTTCTGGTTTAATCATTTTCATTTGTTTCATGATTTTACGAATATGATATAAGCTTTCAGCAATATTTAAACCATGATCACCAATTCTTTCAAAATCAGTTAAGATTTTTGTGTAAATAATACTGTTTTCAGTTGAACATTTTTTTTCTTTTAAACGAATTAATTGATTAACTGCGAATTGATGTTGTGTTTTATCAATATTATCTTCCATAACATCGACTTTATCAACGATATATTTAAATTCATCATAATCCATAATAATAAGTTCATCTAAAATATTATTACATAAACTTTCCATAATACTTATTTCTTTTAAAGCATCTTGAGAAAAATGGGTATCATCTTCTGCTAATCTTTGAGCTCTGTTAGCAATATTGATTGCATGATCACCAATTCTTTCTAAATCAGAAGATAGTTTTAAAAATAATACAAGTGTTTGAGAACCTTCTGTAGGGAACTCGTTTGAAATAGCTGCAGTTGTAAAATCAATAATTTGTTGATTTAAATAATTAATATAGTTTTCATCTTTTAGAAGACGTTCGTATTTTTCTTGATCAAAATGATTTAAAAGTTCAAATGCTCTTTTAACATTATGATTCGCTACATTTAACATATGTTGAGTTTCATTAAATAATTGAGTATTAGCGATAGCACTTGTTCCAATATGAAAATCATTTTCAAAAATACTGAAATCTAAATATTTAAGAGACATATGTTCGCTTTCTTCTTTATCTTCAGGTAAAATCTTAGTTGCTAGATCAACCAATTTTGTCCCAATTGGAAGTAATAATAAAGTTGTTGTGATATTAAATATTGTATGTACATTAGCTATTTGAGCAGCTACGTTATTTGGTGTAATACTTTCAATTAAATGAGCAAATGGGAATAATAAACTAATCGTTACAAAAATAACAGTTCCGATAATATTGAAAGATAAATGAATAATTGTTGTTCTTTTAGCATTCTTACTTGTTCCAATAGAAGCAAGAACAGAAGTAATACAAGTTCCAATATTTTGACCAAATAATACATAAATAGATGATGATAAAGTCATAACACCACTTTTAGCTAAAGCTTGTAAAATACCGACAGATGCTGATGAACTTTGAATAAGTGCAGTAAATAAAGCCCCTACGATAATACCAATAAGTGGATTTTGGAACTTAGAAATCAATCCTACAAATTCAGGCATTGTTCTAAGTGGCACCATAGCCTTTGACATTGTTTCCATTCCAATAAATAAAATACCTAAACCACCAATAACCGTACCAATAGCATCTAATTTCTTGCTTTTAAAGAAAACAATCATGGCAACTCCAATAAAAGCAAATAATGGAGCAAGTGCAGTAATATTGATAGCAATCAATTGACCTGTAATTGTTGTTCCAATATTGGCTCCCATAATTACCCAAACAGCACTTGTTAAAGACATCAATCCAGAGTTAACAAATCCAACGACCATGACAGTTGTCGCTGAAGAAGATTGAATAACAGCTGTAACTAAAGCTCCAACTAAAACTCCTAAAATACGATTAGAAGTTAATTTTTCTAAAATAGATTTCATTTTATTTCCGGCAGCAAGCTCTAATCCATTAGACATCATATTCATTCCATAAAGGAAAAGCGCTAAACCACCTAACATTGAAAAAATATTCGATAGTTCCATATATATATTCCTCACAATCCGTAAGTAGATTAACACTTTCTTAATGTGAAGTAAATAAACTTAACATTAACTTAACAAAAAAGCTCCTAAGAGCTTTTTACCATATTCCAAGAAGATGTTGCATGAATAAACTCATACAAGCAATACATATCCAACAAATAAAACCTAAAATAATTGGTTTACCACCATTTTTAATCAATTTAATAACATTTGTATTTAAACCAATAGCCACCATTGCTAGAACAATAAAGAATTTACTTAATTCTTTAAAGGGTGTAAAGAAATCAGCAGAGACTCCCATTTTAATAGCAACTGTTGTAATAATAGAAGCTAACACAAAATAAATGATAAAAAATGGAAAAACTTTCTTTAAATTAATTTTTTGACCATCTTTATTCTTTCTTAACTTAAAAAAAGATAAAACCAAAGTAATCGGAATGATTGCAAGTGTTCTTGTAAGTTTAACAGTTACGGCTTTATCTAAAGTAGCACTTTGTAGATGGTACATTGAATCCCACGTAGAAGCTGCTGCTGTTACAGAAGATGTATCATTAATAGCAGTACCAGCAAAGATTCCAAAAGCTTCACCGCTTTTTGTAGAAAAACCTAACAGTGTTCCAAGTGTAGGAAATAATAGAGCAGCAATCATATTAAATAAAAAGATAACAGAAATACTTTGAGCTACTTCTTCATCACTGGCTTCAATAACAGGTGCTGTAGCCGCAATGGCTGAACCACCACAAATAGAAGAACCAACACCAATTAGAGTAGAAATCTTACTTGGAATATGCATGATTTTATGTAACAGGTAAGCGACAATTAAAGATGTAGAAATCGTAGCTAGAATGATTGGTAAAGATTGTTTTCCTGTTTGTAACACGACCGATAAATTCATTCCAAATCCTAACAAGATAACCGCATACTGTAAGATTTTTTTTGATGTAAAAGTGATGCCTGATTGTAATTCGTTTTTATCTTTAATAAATAAAGTAATGATCATTCCAAGAATAATTCCAAAGACAGGACCACCTACAATAGGAAACTGCTTTCCTAAAAACCAACAAGGAATGGCAATAATCAAACATAATAACATTCCTTTATAATTCTTTTTAAAATTCATAAACTCTCTCCCTTTTAAACAAAAGTAGTTTAGCATAAAAAATAGTAAATAACTAGAAACTCATAAATTAATTATTAAGAAAAATTAAGAATAATTTTTTCTCATAAGTTTGTACTTTAAAACACATTCATGTATCATAGATATGATGAGGGATGAATATGTTTAGTAAAATGGTTATTTTAATACCAGTTTATAATCCTAGGGAGAGGATTATAAACTATGTTAAAAAGTTAAAAGAAAAAAATTATGATGTTGTTGTAATTAATGATGGCTCTGATGAAAATTATCATGCTGTTTTTGAAAGGATGGTCTATGATTGTAAAATCATTAATTATCCACATTTTAAAGGAAAAGGCTATGCTTTAAAAAAGGGATATCAGTATGTTAAAGAACACTTAAAGGATAAAAAAGGAATTCTTATTTTAGAAAATGAATATGATTTAAAATTAGTTGATCAAATGAGTCAATCAATTAATGAGGATGCATCTAAATTCTATTTTGTGCATCATCAAGGGAAAAAGATTTTATCTCAATTATTTTCACTTATTTATAATCAAAAATTTATCAATGTCGACAGTGAATTGTTTGGCTTTTCAACATCTTATTTAGATGAAATGCTAGAAGTTGATGAAAACTGTTATGAAGTACAAGCTTTAATAGATCAAGTACAAAATCAACATGATATAGAAGAAATCAAGGTCAAAAAATTATCACAAGAAGCTTTTCATCCAAAAAATAAAACTTCTCAAATTATTTATGTTATCTTCTTACATCTTATTCGCTTTGTATCTTCCTCTATTATTAGTTCTATAATAGATGTTTTATTAGCGTGGATTTTATTAGATGTTTTAAAAATGTGGATGACAAGTGATTTTTGGCGTATTGCTCTAGCAAGTCTTATCGCTAGAGTTATTTCTACAATTGTTAATTATGTAGTTAATAAAAAATATGTTTTTAAAGGAAAAACAAACAATAGACAGACAGCTATTCGTTTTTTGATTCTAACAGTTATTATTACAATTTTATCTACTTTATTTGTTTATGTGGCATCGATTTTTAATATCATGTCAGAAAAACTTGCGAAACCAGTAGGGGATTTACTGTTATTTTTACTTAGTTATAGTGCACAAACAAAGTGGGTATTTCATAAAGAATAATAGGATAAATCAATGATTTATCCTATTTAAAAAAAATTTTTTAAATAAAAAATGTTGATAAAATCAAAGAAAATTAAAAAAATAAATAAATTTGAACTTCAAAGTATTTACATTTTATGTTCTTCGTGTATAATACAAACCGTATTCAAGGAGGAAAGTAAAATGGATTTTGAAAAAGTAAAAGAGATCATTGTTGATTCATTAAGTTGTGATGAAAGTCAAGTTACAATGGAAGCAAATTTAAAAGATGATTTAGAAGCTGATTCTTTAGATGCTGTTGAATTAATTATGCAAATTGAAGAAGAATTTGAAGTAGAAATTCCAGATGAAGTTGCTTCTAACATGAAAACTGTTAAAGATATCGTAGATTATATTGAAGCAAACAAATAGTAAAGAGGTGTCGCTGAGGCGACTATATATTTTATAATAAGCTTTGAATTTCAAAGCTTATTATTTTACTATATGCTTTGAACTTCAAACAAAGGAGAATGCTATGAAATTAGATTTCATTAAACAAATTATGAGTGAGTTTGATCAATCAAATGTCACTAAAATGAAAGTAGAAATAGATGATTTAAAAATAGAATTAGAAAAAGAAAGTGAAAAAGTTGAATATGTAAAACCATTAGAAAAAGAAAATAAAATGGTTGCAGAAGTTAACACCAAAGAGTCTACAGGTACACCTGTAAAATCACCAATTGTAGGTGTTTTCTATGGTGCAAGTTCACCTGAAAGTGATCCGTATGTTACTGTTGGAAAGACAGTTAAAAAAGGAGATATTATTTGTATTATTGAAGCAATGAAGGTGATGAATGAAATTAAGGCACCATGTGATGGAACGGTTACATCAATTCTTGTAGAAAATGAAGCGCTTGTAGAATATGATCAAGCTTTAATGGTTATTGAAGAAAATGTTTACAAAGATATTGATTGCTAATCGCGGTGAAATAGCCGTTAGAATTATTCGTTGTTGTAAAGAAATGGGAATTGAAGCCGTTGCTGTTTATTCTTCAGCAGATGCCACTTCTTTACATTTTCAATTAGCAGATGAAGCTTACTGTATTGGACCTGCTAAAAGTAGTGAGAGTTATTTAAATATGGAAAATATTTTATCAGTAGCTACTTTATCAGGGTGTGATGCAATTCATCCTGGATTTGGTTATTTATCTGAAAATTCGACGTTTGCCAGACTTGTTGAAAAATGTGGTATGACTTTTATTGGTCCAAGTGGTGATGTGATTGATCAAATGGGGAATAAAAGCGTTGCTCGACAAATGATGATTGAAGCAGGAGTTCCAGTTGTTCCTGGAAGTGATGGCAGTATTGAATCTGTCAGTCAAGGAAAAGAAATTGCTAGAAAGATTGGTTATCCGGTTTTAATTAAAGCTTCTGCCGGTGGTGGTGGAAGAGGTATGAGAAAATGTTTTAAGGAAGAAGATTTTGAAAATGCTTATTTAACAGCTAAAGCGGAGGCAAAGGCTTGTTTTGGTGATGATGATATGTATATGGAAAAATTGATTTTAAATCCTAAACATATTGAATTTCAAATTTTAGCTGATCATTTTGGTAATGTTATTCATTTAGGAGAAAGAGATTGTTCAATTCAAAGAAGAAACCAAAAGATGATGGAAGAATCTCCAAGTAAAGCTTTAAGTCAAGAGCTTCGAGAAAAGATGGGAAATGATGCTATCAAAGCAGCTAAAAAAGTAGGATATGTTAATGCAGGAACGATTGAATTTGTTTTAGCACCGGATGGAAAATATTATTTTATTGAGATGAATACGCGTATTCAAGTTGAACATCCAGTAACAGAGATGGTAACGGGGGTTGATTTGGTTCGTGAACAAATTAGAATCGCTGCACATTTAAAATTGAATTATAAACAAAGTGATATTGAATTAAAGGGACATGCCCTTGAATGTCGTATCAATGCTGAAAATCCTCAAGAAGGTTTTAGACCTTCACCAGGGATTGTTAGTAGTTTACATATTCCAGGAGGTTTTGGGGTACGTATTGATACAACTTTATATCAAGGTTATCAAGTGTCTTCTCATTATGATTCAATGATTGCTAAGGTAATCGTTCATGGAAGAAATCGTATTGAAGCAATTCGTAAAATGCGTAGGGTCCTAAGTGAATTAGTGATTGATGGTATTGATACGAATCAAGAATTACAGTATTTGATTTTACATGAAAGTGATTATGTCAAAGGAAGTTTTGATACAAGTTTTATTGAAAAACATTTAGATGAGTTGGTGAATGAAAGATGATGGAACAGTTATTTAAGGAAAGAAAAGAAAAACTTCATTTATTTAAGTCATTAAGAAAAAAAAGAGAAAATGAAAGAAAAGAAGTTCCTGAAGGACTTTATACAAAATGTCCAAAGTGTAAAGAATTGATTCTTACAAGTAAACTTAAAAAAAATATGTCAGTTTGTCCTCACTGTGGAAATCATTTAAAGATTACTGCTTATGAAAGATTAGAAATGATTTATGATCAAGGGAAATATAAAGAACTCTATAAAAGTACACAAAGAGTAAATCCTTTAGAATTTCCCGGATACGATGAAAAATTAGAAATTCTACAACAAAAAACAGGTTTAAATGAAGCTGTTGTTGTAGCAAGTGGAAAAATAAATGGGACAAAGGTGATTACTTGTGTGATGGATTCACGTTTTTTAATGGGTAGTATGTCTTCTATTGTAGGTGATAAAATCACGAAAGCTATTGAACATGCAACCAAAAGAAAGTATCCACTCATTATTTTTACAGCTTCAGGAGGCGCTAGAATGCAAGAAGGAATTTATTCCTTAATGCAAATGACAAAAACCTCCGCAGCTCTTGCTAGACATCACCAAGCAGGTTTACTTTATATTTCCTATATTACCCATCCAACAACAGGAGGAGTAACAGCTTCATTTGCAAGCTTAGGAGATATTATTATTGGTGAACCTCAAGCATTGATTGGATTTGCAGGAAGACGTGTCATTGAAAGTACGCTTAAACAAAAATTACCGGAAAACTTTCAAACAACAGAATTTATGGAAGAACAAGGATTTGTTGATTTAATTGTGAAACGTCAAGAAATGCGTTCAACACTTATTAGAATTTTAAAAATGCATGGTAAGGGGGCATAAAGATGTCTTTAAGTCAAGTAGAAAAAGAAATTGAAAAGTTACAAAAAGAACTTCTTGATTGCAATCAAGAAAGAAAAAAAGAAATCGAAAGTCAAATCAAAAAACAAGAAGAATATTATCAACATCTTTCACCTTATGATCATGTTTATCTTGCTAGAAAAAGTACACGACCAAATATTAAAGATTATATCAATCATCTCTTTGATGATTTTATTGAATTACATGGAGATCGTTTAGCAAAAGATGATGGTTCAATTGTTGGAGGTATTGGTTTATTTAATCAACAACCTGTAACAATTATTGGTCATTTAAAAGGAAAAACTTTGGAAGATAATTTAAAATGTAATTTTGGAATGTCTTCACCAGAAGGCTATCGAAAGGCAATGCGCTTAATGAAACAGGCAGAAAAATTTAAACGTCCTATTATTGCTTTTGTCGATACTCCAGGAGCTTATCCAGGAATGGAAGCAGAAATGCATGGAATTGGAGAAGCAATTGCTCGAAATCTTTTAGAAATGTCTCTTTTAAAAGTTCCTATTATTACTATTGTTATTGGTGAGGGAGGTTCTGGAGGAGCTTTGGCTTTAAGTGTGAGTGATCGCTTAGTCATGTTAGAAAATAGTGTTTATTCGATTTTATCTCCTGAAGGATTTGCTTCTATTTTATGGAAAGATCAAGAAGGAAAGCGTGTTGCAGAGGCTGCAAGCTTAATGAAATTAACAGCTAAGGATCTTTATGAGCGTCATATTATTGATCATATCATAGATGAAGATTTAAAAGGGGCTACTGTTGAAAGTTATGAAGTTTATCGACAAATAAAAGAATATTTAAATACAAATCTTAAAGAATTACAAAAGTTATCAACATCTCAATTGATTAATAAACGTTATGAAAAATATAGAAAGATAGGACAAGTATTTTAAAGGAGAAAAAGATGAATGGAATTGAAATTGTTTCTACAGGTTATGCCAAAATTGAAAAGACTTTAGATAATCAACAACTTGAACAAATGGTAGAAACATCTAATGAATGGATCGTTTCACGAACGGGTATTTTAAAAAGACATCTTTCAGATAAATCAAGTGCCTTTCTAGCTATTGAAGCTGCTAAAAAAGCAACTCAAAATCAAGATTTAAGTCAACTTGCTTTAATTATTGTAGCTACGATGACACCAGAAAATAATACGCCAAGTAATGCCTGTCTTGTACAAAAAGCTTTAGGTTTAAATCATCAATCAATGATGTGTTTTGATATTAATGTTGCTTGTAGTGGTTATGTTTATGCTTTAAAAGTTGCTCAAAGCTTGTTAGAAGAAAATCAATATGGACTTGTTATTGGAAGTGAACAATTAAGCTCTATTGTAGATTATCAAGATCGTAATACGTGTATTTTATTTGGAGATGGTGCAGCCGCTACGTTGATTAAAAAAAGTCAAAAACTTTTTTATAGTTATTTAGATAGTGATGGAAATGAAGAAGTACTATTTTCTAAAAGAAATGATTATTTAAAAATGAAAGGTCAAGATGTTTTTAAATTTGCTATTAAAGCAATTCCTTTAAGTATTGATCATGTCTTAAACCAAGCAAAAATGACATTAAATGATATTGATTACGTGATTTGTCATCAAGCAAATGAAAGAATTATTAAACATGTTTATAAAAAATATCAATGTTCAAGTGAAAAGTTTTATATGAACTTACAAGAATATGGAAATACCTCAGCAGCGAGTATTCCATTAGCTTTAGCGAAGATGAATGAACAAGGGTTACTTCAAAAAGGAATGAAAATCATTCTCGTTGGCTTTGGTGGAGGACTTACTTGGGGTGCAATTTTAATGGAATGGTAAGGAGAACAAAATGAAATTAAATGAGTTATTAAATATTAAATATCCTATTATTCAAGGAGGAATGGCCAATATTGCTACCGGTGCCTTTGCTGCGAGTGTTTCTAATGCAGGAGGTTTGGGTTTGATTGGAGCTGGAGGAATGAATGCTAAAATGTTAAAAGCAGAAATTCAAGCATGTAAAAAATTAACAAATCAACCTTTTGGTGTCAATATTATGTTACTCAATCCAGATGCCAAAGAAATGGCACAAATCGTTATTGATGAACATGTCCCAGTTGTGACAACTGGTGCTGGAAATCCAGGTGTATATATAAAAATGTGGAAAGAAGCAGGAATTAAAGTTTTACCTGTTGTTCCTAGTGTGGCTCTTGCTAAAAGATTAGAACGTGCAGGTGTGGATGGTTTAATTGTTGAAGGTTGTGAAGCAGGAGGACATATTGGTGAGGCAACGACTATGGCGCTTGTTCCTCAAGTTGTAAGTAATGTTTCTATTCCTGTTATTGCTGCAGGAGGAATTGCCAGTGGCAAGCAAATGTTAGCGGCTTATGCCTTAGGTGCTTGTGGTGTACAAATTGGAACAGTTTTACTCGCAAGTAAAGAATGTCCAATTCATGAAAATTATAAACAAGCAATTTTAAAGGCAAAAGATACTTCGACAACTGTTACAGGAAGAATTAATGGAACACCAGTAAGAATCTTAAAAAATAAAATGGCAAAAGCTTATATTCAAAAAGAAAAAGCAGGAGCAGATATGATGGAACTTGAAAAATATACTTTAGGTTCATTAAAAAAAGCTGTTTTTGAGGGAAATGTTGATGAAGGTTCTTTGATGGCAGGACAAGTTGCAGGAATGATTCATGAAATTAAACCCGTTAAACAAATTTTAGAAGAAATGATGAGTGAGTTACAAGAAACTTATTCAAATTTGGAGATTTAAAATGTTAGAAATCAATCAAAAAAGCTTAACTGTTCCTTTAATTCAAGGAGGAATGGGAGTTGGTGTTTCTCTAGGAAGTTTGGCAGGGCATGTTGCTAAGTGTGGAGCGATGGGAGTTATTTCTACAGCGCATCCAGGTTACAAGGAAGATGATTTTGAAAGTAATCATCGTCAAGCAAATATTCGTGCTTTAAAAAAAGAAATTTTAAAAGCACAAAAGCTTTCTCAAGGAAAAGGTTTAGTAGCCATCAATGCGATGGTTGCTTTAAAAGATTATGAGGAATTGATCAATGCAGCATTAGAGAGTAAAGTTGATGCTATTATTTCAGGAGCTGGACTTCCTTTACGTTTACCAGAATTGGTAAAAGATCATGATGTTTTAATTGCTCCAATTGTTTCAAGTGGTAAAGCCTGTAAGGTAATCATAAAACATTGGATCAAAAAATATCAACGTACACCAGATTTTATTGTTATTGAAGGAAGTCAAGCAGGAGGACATTTAGGGTTTAAAAAAGAAGATTTAGAAAATCAAACATGCCAAAGTTTAGAAGAAATTTTTAAAGATGTTGAAGAAATTGTAGAAAATAATAAATTGAACATTCCTATTTTTGTAGCAGGAGGAATCAGTCAAAGAAGTGATGTTAAGCATTTCTTTGATCTAGGTGTCGATGGTATTCAAGTAGCAACACGCTTTATTACAACTTATGAATGTGATGCTTCTATCAAATATAAAGAAGCCTTCTTAAAAGCTAGAAAGGAAGATATTGGTTTTGTTTCTTCTCCTGTCGGAATGCCAGGAAGAGCAATGCAGAATAGTTTTGTTAAAAAAACCAAGAAAGAAAAAATACCTGTTAAAAAATGTTATCAATGTTTAATTCCTTGTGATGTTAAAAATACACCTTATTGTATTTCAAGAGCTTTAATAGAAGCAGTTAAAGGAAATTTAGAGGATGGTCTTATTTTTACAGGAGCTCATGGTTATAGGCAAGATCATTTGATGCATGTTGATGAAGTGATTCATGAATTAATGGAGGATGACAAATGAAATTAGGAATTATTTATGCTGGTCAAGGAAGTCAAGTTGTGGGAATGGGAAAATCATTTTATCCTCGTGAAATCTTTGATCAAAATGAAGATTTAAAGGAATTATGTTTTAATGGACCACTTGAAAAACTATCTTATACACCATATACCCAACCATGTATGGTGATGGTTGCAACAATCATTACAGATTTATTAAAAGAACATGGAATTGTGCCTGATTATACAGCAGGTCTTTCTTTAGGGGAATATTCAGCATTATATTGTGCAGGTGTTTTTAAAAGACAACAAGTGATTGATCTTGCGCGTTTTAGAGGAAAAGTCATGCAAGAAGCAGTATCAGAAATTGAAAGTGAAATGATTGCCGTTTTAGGAATGAAGGAAGAACTTTTACAAGATTTGTGTCATCAAGCAAGTTCGTTAGGGGTTGTTTCTATTTCTAATTATAATTGTCCTGGTCAACTTGTTGTTGCTGGTGAAAAGAAAGCTGTGGAAAAAGTTAAAGAATTAGCTTTAGAAAATAAAGCGAGAAGAGTGATTGCTTTAAATACGAGTGGACCTTTTCATACGTCTTTATTAAAAGAAGCGTCACTTGCTTTAAAAGAAAGATTTAAAAAAGAAACTTTTCATGAAATGAAAATACCTGTTATTTTTAATACTTTAGGTCATGAAATCGAATATCAATCAATACCAGAAATTTTAGAAAAGCAAGTGATGTCACCTGTTTACTTTGAAAAAAGTATTCGCTATATGATAGATCAAGGTGTTGATACGATCATTGAAGTAGGACCAGGAAAGGTATTAAGTGGTTTTGTTAGAAAAATAGATCGAAGTATTCAGCTTTATCAAATAGAAGATATGGAATCATTGAAAAAAACAGTGAAAGCTTTGAAGGGAGAATAAAATGAGATTAGAAAATAAAATTGCTCTTGTTACAGGTGGAGGACAAGGTATTGGTAAAGAAATTGCTAAAACATTAGCTTTAAATGGTGCTTTTGTTTTAATTAATTATATAGATTTAGGGAATAATCAAGAAATTGCTCAAATGACAAAAAATGAAATTGAAAGTCTTGGAGGAAAATGTGAAATCTTACCTGCAAATGTAGCAAGTTATGATGAAACATTAGAGATGTTTAAAACAATTAAAAATGAATATGGAAGATTGGATATTTTAATTAATAATGCAGGAATTACAAAAGATGGCTTAATGTTACGCATGAAAGAAAATGATTTTGATGCAGTTATTGATGTCAATTTAAAAGGAACATGGAATTGTATGAAACATGCGACAAAATTAATGATGAAACAAAAATATGGACGTATTGTTTCCATGTCATCTGTTGTAGGCGTTATGGGAAATGCTGGACAAGTCAATTATGCTGCTAGTAAATCAGGAATTATTGGAATGACAATGTCTCTTGCTAGAGAGGTTGGAAGTCGTGGTATTACTGTTAATGCAGTAGCACCAGGTTTTATTCAAACTGCAATGACTGATGTTTTACCTGAAGATATTAAAGAAAGTATGGCTAAACAAATTCCTTTAGGAGCATTTGGAAGTGTTCAAGATATTGCAAATGCAGTTGTTTTTCTAGCAAGTGATGAAGCAAAGTACATTACTGGACAAACATTGCATGTTGATGGTGGCATGGCTATGTAAAGGAGAAGCATATGAAAAGAAGAGTTGTCGTAACAGGAATAGGTGCTTTAACACCTATTGGAAATAATGTAAATGATACATGGAAGGGTATTTTAAATCATCAATGTGGGATTGATTTGATTCAATCATTTGATACTTCAAATATGAAGGTAAAAGTAGCAGGTGAATTAAAGAACTTTGAAGCTACTGAATATTTAGATAAAAAAGATGTTCGTAAAATGGATAAATTTATTCAATATGGACTGATTGCAGCTAAAGAAGCTATCAAAGATTCTAAATTAGAGATAGATTCTATAAATCATGATCGTTTTGGGGTAGTAGTATCAAGTGGTATAGGAGGATTAGGATCTATTGAAGAAAATCATCAACGTGGTTTAAAGAAAGGATTTGATCGTGTTTCTCCATACTTTATTCCTATGACCATTGTTAATTTAGCAGCTGGTCAAATTGCCATTGCCTTTAAAGCACAAGGACTTGCTACATGTCCTGTAACAGCTTGTGCGGGAGGAACAAATGCTATTGGTGATGCCTTTAGAAATATTCGTGATGGTTATTTAGATGTAACCATTGCTGGAGGTTGCGAAGCAAGCATTACTCCTCTTGGTATTGGTGGTTTTACATCAATGAAAGCTTTAAGTGAATCACATGATCCCAAACGTGCCTCCATTCCTTTTGATAAAGAAAGAAATGGTTTTGTCATGGGCGAAGGAGCAGGAATGCTTGTTTTAGAAGAACTTGAACATGCTAAAGCAAGAGGGGCACATATTTATTGTGAAATGGTAGGTTATGGTGTTAGTTGTGATGCTTATCATATGACAGCTCCAGCTCCTGAAGGTATTGGAGGTGCTAAAGCCATGATCAATGCACTTCAAGATGCTTCTCTTGAAGCTAATCAAATTGATTATATTAATGCTCATGGAACATCAACACCGATGAATGATAAGTTAGAAACGGCTGCAATCAAAAAAGCTTTTAAAAATCATGCTCATAAAGTAGCTGTATCTTCAACAAAAGGAAATACAGGTCATTGTTTAGGAGCTGCTGGTGGAATTGAAGGTGTTTTATGTGTTAAAGCATTAGAAGATAACTTTATTCCAGCAACTATTAATTATCAAAATTTTGATGAAGAATGCGATTTAGATATTGTTGCAAATCATGGAAGAAAACAAGTGTTAAATTATGTAATGTCAAATTCATTAGGTTTTGGAGGGCATAATGCCTCAATTATTTTTAAGAAATATGGAGAAGAGTAATGGAACTTAATAGTAATCAAATACAAGAAATCAATCCTCATCGTTATCCTTTTGCTTTAGTAGATCGAATTACAGATTATAAACCAGGTGAGTATGCTAAAGGAATCAAATGTGTCAGTGTTAATGAAATGCATTTTTGTGGACATTTTCCAAGTCATCATGTCATGCCAGGAGTTTTGATTGTTGAAGCTTTGGCACAAGTAGGATGTATTGCTATTTTATCAAAAGAAGAAAATAAAGGAAAAATTGCTTTTTTTGGTGGTATTAAAAATTGTCGTTTTAAAGGACAAGTAACACCAGGGGATGTTTTAGAAATGGAATGTGTTCTTACTAAACAAAAAGGACCCGTAGGAATTGGTGAAGCTATTGCAAAAGTAAATGGTAAAGTTGTTTGCAAAGCTGAACTTACATTTGCAATTCAATAATCTTGAATTGCAATTTTTTTTATTTTATCATGATAAAGAGGTGAAACTATGAAACTGATAGAGCTAGAAGAAGTTGATTCAACAAATGATTATTTAAAAAGAGAATATCAAAATTTACCTATGCAAACATGTGTCACTGCCAAATATCAAACAAAAGGTAGAGGTAGAAATGGTCATGTTTGGGAAAGTCATGCAAATGAGAATTTGATTATGAGTTTTTTATTTAAAGATTTTCATAAAATAGAAGATGCTTGGAAAATGACACAATTAGCAACATGTAGTGTTGTTGGTTTACTTGATCGTTATCGTATTAAAGCAACGATTAAATGGCCGAATGATATTTATGTTGATGGAAAAAAGATTTGTGGTATTTTAGTAGAAACAATTTTAGATCCTGATTTAAAAGGAGTCATTGTAGGAATAGGATTGAATGTTAATAATAAAGATTTTCAATCAATGAAACAAATTACTCATAAAGAGTATAAAATATCTAAACTTGCTATTGGACTGAAAACATTTATGTTGATTTATTATAATTTATATCAAACAAATCAGTTTCATAAGGTTTTAGAATACGCTAATAGTATTTCTTATTTAAAAGATCAATGGGTAGAATATGGTGATTATGGAGAAGTTTGTTTTCAAAAGCTATTAGATGATGGTTCTGTTTTATTTGTTGATCGACAAGGAAAAACATATAAACAGGTAATTAATGAAATATCTTTACATAATAAATAAAAGTGCAGGCTTAAGCTTGCACTTTTACAATATAACAGTATTTCATGTAAAAGGATATGCCATATCCTTTTACATGAAGATATCCCTCATTGATGATTTCTTCTTCATATTTATAATCAATGATTTGTTGGGCTCCTTCACGGAAATCCGTAATTAAATCCTTAACACTCTTAGAATGTTTACATTCTAAGATTAGTGCTGTCTGAAAGATTTGTTTGGGTAAGATACATAAATCAAATCTTCCATGCACCGCTTCTCGATTTGATTTGATCTTTTTACCACTAAAGAGTCCTAATAGAAAACCATGATAAAAAAATTCTTCATTATCAAAGTAACTAATACTTCTAGATAAGATATCTCCTAGTATTTCATTTGCATGATCAACGTCTCCTTTAACAAGACTTTGATAAAGACTTTCTTTTCTTACAAAAGTATAGTCTTCAAAATAAGACATGAATGTTTGTTTATAGATTTCATAGACTTCTTTATTGGGAATAATCAGTTTATACTTATTTTCTCCTAAATCTTCTTTTATCTTTAAATATCCTGTAAGTAAAAGAAAACTATAGATATTATTAATATTATCCATTTCTCGATAAGTAAGTTCAGGTTTGATATATTTCGTTAAAGACTTTCCTTGAATGAGTTGTTCAAATTCTTCATGAAGTTCATCACTGCCATTTTGAATATAGTTGACAACAAGATCATTTCCACTGGTATTTGCCCAGAAGGAAATAGGTTTGTTATCTGAGCTATTTAATTTACAATCAACATACATAAGTGTACTCCAAGGATTATAGATTTCGATGTTTCCAAATAAATAACCATCATACCATTCTTTAACTTCATCTACATAATCTGTTAGATTATAATCTTTTAATAATTGTAAGATTTCTTTTTTTGTAAAGCCAAAATACTCATTTTTTGATTTATAAAGAATAGAATAGGCTTTAAAATTATTTAAACCGGTGAAGATACTTTCTTTAGAAATACGAAGACAACCTGTCATGATTCCTTTTTCTAAAGCATCATTGGTTTTAAGTGCTGAAGAAAAGACACTTCTTAGAAATTCTACCATTTCATCATAGTAGTTATATTGATAAGCAGCTTGTAAAGGAACATCATATTCATCAATAAGAATGATGACTTTTTGATGATAATGTTTATAAAGAAAATATGAGATATTGAATAATGATTTTTCTAATTCATTATCTTCTGTTTCATTATCAACATATTTTTGAAAAAGTTTCTTTTCAGAAGCTAATAATCTCTCACTATTAAGCAATTCAAGATGACTTTTTGCACACAAACAAATAACTTCTTTAAAGCGATTCATTTGTTTTTCATAGGAACTATTTTTCATATCTTTTAAAGTAATGAAAAGTGTTGGATATTGATTTTGATGTTTTATAGCTTCTTTATTTTTAGAAATGTTTAATCCATTAAATAAATAAGCATTATCCTTTTCTTTAATAAAAAAGAAATAATAAAGCATCGACATATTAAGAGTCTTTCCAAATCTTCGAGGTCTTGTAAAAAAGACACTCTGTTCGTTTAATACATTTTCAATAAGATTTGTTTTATCTACATAATAAGCATTTTTATCAATCATTTCTTTAAAGTTTTCAATTCCTATAGGTACTAATTTCATAAATTATTCATTTCCTTATGTTTAATATAATTTTAATTAGTTAAATTATATATTGTTGTAAACTAAAAATCATTGGACAGATTGTCCAAGATTTGTTGGAATAAAAGATGAATATATGAAGAATTATTTCTTTGATAATATCGAACTATAAGAATGAGCATAATATAAAAGTGTACTTAACGAGTACACAAGTTGTTAACTAAGCTTTAGTAGTAACCTCTCGTTATAAGGGTTCAGGGAGACTAGAGCTTTTATTTTATATAAAAATACCTCCAGTGGAGGTATTTTCTATTTGATATAGTGTAGTTCTTGTAATTTTTGATAGACTTGGTTTGCAAGTAATTGATTGAATGTATCATTACCTGCGAATTTGTCTTCTTTTAGAAGACTTGATGGGATATAGCTATTTGTAAGATCTTTTTGATCTTGTTCAGTAGCTGTAATATTTGCATCTTTTAAGCCATTTGTAAGAAGATAAGTTCTAAAGTCTAAGAAGTGATCTTTATGTTCTTCTTTTAAGACGTTATTATCGTCTCTTACAAGGTTGTTTTGTCTTTTTGATGTCATTGATACAACAATATATTTTTGTGTTTTAATTTGGTTTAAAATAGCTCTTTGATAAGTGATTGTACGATAAACATCTTGGTTGTTTTGTTTATCATAGTTTCCAGAAAAGATAATAACGATATCATTTTCATTGAATTCAGGAAGTGTTGCTTCGATTTGTGCAGGAGCTGTTAGGGTAACAGCTTTTCCAGATTTGTCTCTTGTAAATGTATGAATATTACGAGATGAATCGTAAGCTAAAGTTCCTTTAATACCTTGAATGGTAACTTCATCGAAGTTTGATCCACTATTTTTTAAAGCTTCTACTTGTTCACCTTTTTCATTATAGAAAGTAAGGTCTACAGCTTCTTTATCACCAGGGATGGTGATATTATTAGCGAAAATCTTTGTTCTTCCTACACGAATAGATAAATCAAAAGTTGTATCTTGGTTTCCACCGAATTTAATAATTTCACTATTTGTAAGTGATTCTAAATTAAGTGGGTAACTAGCAAATTCACTTCCCAAGGTAAAGCTATCACCAATACAATAAATACGTTGACTATTTTTTTCTTTTTTTGTTTTTGTTTTTGTTGTTTCTTCTTTTGTTGTAGTTGTTGTTTTTTCTTCTGATTGGTATTTTTTAGCGTTTTGACTTGTTGAAAAACGGTCATAACCAATTAAACCAACAATCATAGCAAGTAAAACAACAACAGTAATAGAAAAAGTAACTTTTTTCATATTAGTAATAGTAGTAATGACTACCAGATATAGATTTTGCTTTTGTTAAAACACTTCCTAAAACGTTTACATTATTTCTTTGAAGTAGTTTTACACAATTTGCAGCATCTTTTTTATTAGTATCTTGTGAAGAAATAGCAAAAATAGTCCCGTCAACGGCATTTCCTACAGGAATGGCATCAGATATCATTCCAATAGGAGCACAGTCAATAATAATGAAATCAAAGGCTTTCTTTAATTCATTAATATAATCTTTAAATACATGTGATCCTAATAATTCAGAAGGATTAGGAATATGAATCCCACTTGTTAAAACAGCCATAGTACCTGCAAAAGAAGGATCCTTTACATTTTGGAAGTATTCAACATTTAATTTTTTAGTTTGACGATATTCAAGTAAAGCATCTGTTAAACCATGTTTGTTTGATAATCCCATATATTTATGTAAAGTATTTTTTCTTAAATCACAATCAATTAATAAAACTCTATTATATTTTGTTGCAAAAATATAAGCAAGGTTAATAGATAGTGTTGTTTTTGCTTCACCAGCTTGTGATGAAGTAATACAAATTGATTTAATGTCTTTGTCTACTGTAGAAAATTCAATGTTTGTACGAATATGACGAAAGATTTCAGTATAATCAAATTGGCTATGTTTTTTATTTTTCTCTAAAATATTTAATGTTTTTCTTTTACTCGTTTTTTTTGCCATAATTATCTCCTTTTAAATATTTTTTTAAAGAAGGATGTTTTTCCTTCAATAGGATCAACTTCTTCATTGTCGATGATATTCTTTTTAAGGGATATATCTTTATGATTACTGATAAAGTTGAACAACTTTATACAGAACTTAAAAAGATACCAGATCTTACCAAGCTTTTAGGAAATGATGGAAAAGACATCTATCCTATTTATCCTCAAGAAGCCATGTTTCTAACAAAGTTTTCTAATAGAAATCATGTGGTTGATATGTCTTGTGGTGTTATCGAAAATGATAAGATTATTATTACAGATGGCCCTTTAATGAATCTGGAAGGATATATCACAAAGATAGATCGACATAAGCGAATCGCTTATGTCGATGTAGAACTACTTGGAAAGATTACAAGAGTACAAGTAGGTCTAGAAATTATTAGTAAAACATAGTTTTTATGTTTTATTTAGGGAGGGGTATGAATATGGAAACTCTTAATCAAGAGCAAGTTTTAGAGGAAATATTAGTTGATGAATGGTATGATACAGAAAAGGAAAAACCAATTTTCTTTTTTATTAAAAGATGCATAGATATTATTCTTTCTTTATTAGGGTTGATTATTTTATCACCAGTCTTCTTATTAATAGCAATCTTAATAAAGAAAGAAGATCATGGAAATGTCTTCTATAAACATAAAAGAATAGGTCATATGAATAAAGATATCTACATTTATAAATTTAGAAGTATGACCAATAAATATAAAACTTTTGATGAATTTTATCAAACACTATCTGATGAACAAAAACAAGAATGGGATGAAAACTTTAAATTAGAAAATGATCCTAGAATTACTAAAATAGGTAAATTTATCAGAAAAACATCTCTAGATGAATTACCACAAATTATTAATATTTTAAAAGGAGATATGTCTATTATTGGACCTAGACCAGTAGTCAATGATGAAATTGAAAAATATGGTAACCAAAAAGCTAAATTCTTATCAGTAAAGCCTGGACTTACAGGATATTGGGCAGCTAATGGTAGAAGTGCTACGACATATGAAGATAGAATTAAGCTTGAATTATATTACATAGATCATTGTTCATTATTATTAGATATTAAGATTTTCTTTAAAACTATTTTGTCAGTTCTTAAAAAGGAAGGTGCAAAATAGTGAAAATAGATATTATTTGTCCGTTGTATAAAGGAGAAAAATACATTAGGGGTTTGCATAGTTCTTTATTTAAACAAGAAAATGTAGAAATAAACAGTATTAATTATGTTTTAACAAGAACAAATGATCAATCTGAAAGTATTCTAAAAGAATTAGGTGCTAAATATGAAATTATTGAACCAAAAGATTTTTCGCATAGTTTAACTAGAGAAAAAGCAGCAATGGCATGTGATGGTGATATTCTTGTATTTATTACTCAAGATGTAAAAATTGAAAGAAATGACTGGTTGTATGAACTTACAAATCCAATTGCAATTGGTGAATGTGAAGCATCTTATAGCAGACAATTATGTAACAATAATTCGATAGAGAAATATACAAGAGAAAGAAATTATCCTGATCAATCAATAATTAAAGATAAAAATAGTATTGATACTTTAGGATTAAATACTTTCTTTTTCTCTGATGCATCATCAGCAATAAATGAAAGTATATTTAAAAAATTAAAAGGATATGATCAAAAAAATTACCAACTAATGAAGATATGTACATTGCATATAAATTGATTATGAATGATTACAGAATAAAATATTGTGCTAAATCAGAAGTTATACATTCTCATGATTTTACACTTAAAGAAACTTATCAAAGATACAAATTATTTGGTCAATTTTTTAAACAAGAACCATATATTAATAAATTTGGAACAAATCAAGCTGGTGGAGGAATGGCTGTATATATTTTAAAAAGAGCCATTCAAGATAAAAACATCAAAGTGATTTGCAAGTTTCCGTTTAATATGGTTGCAAGATTGATTGGAATGAAAGAGGGTAAGTGATAATGATGAGAAATTTTGGTATATCTGTTGCTATGGCTACTTATAATGGTGAGAAATATATAAAAGAACAATTGAATTCTATTCTAGTTCAGCTAGAAAATAATGATGAGATTATTATCTCTGATGATGGTTCAAAAGATAAGACACTTGATATAGTTAAAAGCTTCAATGATAAAAGAATAAAAATCTTTAACGGACCAAAAAAAGGAGTAAAGCAAAATTTTGCAAATGCACTTTCAAAATGTAATGGTAAATATATATTTTTAGCAGATCAAGATGATTTATGGATGCCAACAAAGGTTGAAACTGTTATAAGTTATTTTGAAAAAAATAATTGTTTTTGCGTTATTCATGATGCTGAGGTTTTCGATTCGAATACAAATGAAATTATAATTAATTCATTTTTTGATTTTAGAAACTCAAAAAATGGTGTAATAAAAAATATCATCAAGAATTCTTACATTGGATGTTGCATGGCTATAGAGAAAGAAGCATTATGTGATGTATTACCTATACCTAATGATATTGAAATGCATGATCAATGGATAGGAATTATTTGTGATAAAAAGAAGAAATCGATATTTATAGAGGATAAATTGATAAGATATAGGAGACATATGGAAAATGTAACTGAAATGAGTCATTACCCATTAAAAAAAATGGTTAGAAATCGGTTATGCTTAATATTAAGACTGATTTCTTTAAAAAAATAATACGTTTGAAAATATATAAAAGAATATTATGGAGAAAGTTATGAAAATAGTGAGTTGTACAGTTCTTTTTAATCCTGATAATGAAGTAGTAGAAAATATACTTTCTTATGCTACATATGTAGATGAGGTATTATTAATTGATAACTCAAAAAATAAAAATGATGTCTTGTATAAAATTTTATATGAAAGAAACATAAATTATAAGCTTATTTTTTTTGGAGAAAATTTAGGAATAGCGCAAGCATTAAAGAGTGCTTGTGAATATGCCATAAATGGTAAATATGATTGGTGTCTTACGATGGATCAAGATAGTAGCATAGAAATTTCAAAAAATGATTTTTATAAAATAAAAGAATTGCTTAGATTACATGATAATTATGGAATTATTTCGTTTGATTATAATAATTCTATAAATAGTGATTTAGAAATAAATGATGTTAAAACTTGGATAACGTCAGGAAATTTCATAAATATTGAAAAATACAAAAGTATTTCTGGTTTTAATGAGAAACTATTTATTGATTATGTAGATTTTGATATTTGCAGACAATTTCATGAAAAGGGTACACCAGTGGGTGTTATGAAATATTCTATAAAACATCAAATTGGAAATCCGATAACAATAAAAATATTTAACAAAAGTTTTAATTGCATGAATCACTCGCCTATTAGGTATTATTACAGATATAGGAATTCTAGGTATCTATATAAAAAAAATAAGTTTTTTTATTTGAAAATTTATTTACACGAAATGATAATAGATTTTTTAAAAATGATTATATTTGAAAGTAATAAAAAAGAAAAAACTAGAATGATATATTTAGGACTCAAAGACGCAAATAATCAATTATTAGGTCCTTACAATAAGCGGTAAAGGAGACATAGGATTGAAAAGAAAATTAAGAATGATTAAATATTTCTTTCTTGGAATATTTAAAAAAAATAAATGGAGAAGAAATAACAAGCATAATTACTTATATATAAAATCTAGCAATTATAAGACATTGGATTTAAACAGGATAAATGTAGGATGCATGACTTATGGAACTATTCAAATAGAGTTTTATGGTAATGAAAATGAAAAAATAAATATTGGTTCTTTTTGTTCGATAGGACAAAATGTTATTTGTTTATTAGGTGGAAATCATAATATGAAAAGTATTAGTACATATCCTTTTGAAACTTATATTAATAATATAACGTCTATACCAAATACAAAAGGACCAATTAATATATTAGATGATGTTTGGATAGGAAGTAATTGTACAATACTCTCGGGTGTTACTTTAAATAAGGGAGCGGTTATTGGCGCAGGATCTGTTGTGACAAAAGATGTTCCAGCTTATGCTATTGTTGCAGGAAATCCAGCAAAAATTATAAAATACAGATTTGAAAAGGAAATTATCGATAAACTATACGATGTTGATTTAAAAAAAGTTGCTTTGCTAGAAAAAAGATACTTAAATAAAAATATTACGCTAGATAATGTTGATGAAATAATAAGAGAACTGGAGGAACTATAATATGCATATTATTTTTAGAATATATGCCTTATTGTGGATATTTATTCTATTTTTATATAATTTAAAGTGGTCAAAATATTCTATCCCACTTGATTTCAATTTGATAGTTTTTCTTATAGTTGTTATAACATCTTCTTTAATGCTTGGAATGAAAAAAGGAAATTCAAGAATCAAAAAATATGATATAACTTCTGTTTGCCTGAAAACAAAATTAAAAATGCTAAAAAACATGTAGTATTAATTTGGATAGGGTTTATTTTAAATTTTATATATGCTGGATATGTTCCTATCATTGGTATTTTATCAGGAAGAAACGAATATGTAGAATTCCCAGGAATACCAACGTTATATCCGTTTTTATTCACCTTAACATTAGTATATTTTTATTATTTATGTTATTTATATTTTTTAAAAAAAGATAGAAATCTTATTATTTATGCAATGAGTTTACTTTTTGTTTTTTTCTGTGTTTATTCAAGAAGTTTGATGGCATTTGCAGCTATTGGCGCTTTTTTGATAAAAATGCTAGTACAGTCAAAAGGAAAAAAGAAAAATAAAAAAATGATGAATTATGTAATATTGTTTTTAATGGTTGCTATAGTTTGCTTTTTATTTGGCTGTTTAGGTAACATGAGATATGGATATGCATGGAATGATAATTCTTATATTCAAACATTAGGCCTTTATGATAATTATCCTAGTTGGCTTCCGAAACAATATATGTGGATTTATTCGTATTTAATTTCTCCTTTGGCAAACTTAAATTATAATATTGTATATCATAATACTCATAATGATATTGGTAGATTTTTTGTTACGTTTATACCTGAATTTATATCAAAAAGGTATTTTAGTGATGCGGTAATTTCTAGCGCTAAAGAAACATTGTTAATTAGAACATATTTTAATGCGCAAACTGGCTTTGTAGAACCATATTATAGCTTTGGGATAATTGGTTGTTATATAAGTTATTTTGTTATGGTTGCTTATATTTCAATTTTAAATATACTTAATAGAAAAAATCATGATCCTGTAGTTATTGTTGGATGTTTTGTGTTTTTGACACTTTCATTTTTTTATAATGTTTTTTTCTATACACTTACATCAATGACCATGATATGGTTGTTGTTATATTTGTTAAAAAAAGTAAGGATTAAAATAAAACTATAAGAAAGGAAATAAAATTTATATTGTAAATAAATATGAAAAAAAATATTGAGTTATCTATTATAGTAATTGTTTATGAAACAGAGATAAATTTATTAAAGCGCTGTATTAATTCGTTGCTTCAGCTGCAAATAAATTATGAAATTGTAGTTGTTAACGATGGTTCTAAAATTGCCGAAGTTAATAATTATTGTGAAAATTTGAAACAAAAAAATATAAAATATATATATAAAGAAAATGGAGGACCATCATCTGCTAGAAATATTGGTTTAAATAACAGTAGTGGTAATTATATAATTTTTGTTGATTCTGATGATTATGTTGATTTTAATAATATAGATTTTATTGATATTTTAAAAAGTGAGAAAGATATGTATCTTTTAAATTATTTCGTTGATAATGGTGAAACAAATAATATCAAAGTTAATAAAACTCTTTCTAATGATTTTTCAAAAAATATGATGAATGCCTTTTTTGGAAATTATACACTATATAAAGAATATGCAATAGGTGCTGTTTGGAATAAGATATTTTCTAAAAAATTTTTAGATAGCTACAAGATTAGATTTAAAAATAATATTCGAATGGGAGAAGATATCATTTTCTTATTAGGATGCTTATTTTATTCTCCTCAAATAGAATATAGAGATATATCATATTATTATTATTATATAAATAGTGAGTCAGCATGTCATAAAAAAAATGAAAATTTAATCAATTATTATTATCAATATTTAAACGGAATGAAGGAATGCTTAAAAAGATTAAAAAATAAAAATAAAATTGATGAAAATGAGAGTAAAGTTTTTTATAACAATTGTGTGTATTATTGCTTATGGGAAACATTAAGAATCAATTCATTTAATAAAAATGATAAAATGACTTTCAAATTAAGAAAAAAAGAAGCAAATATAATATATGACCAGTTTATGGATAAAATGAATTTTGATATAAATTCCAATGATAATTCACTGTTCGTTACCTCACAATGTAATAACAGAT
>ENA-OPBX01000571-OPBX01000571.1-human-gut-metagenome-genome-assembly--contig:-NODE-571-length-25448-cov-2.860355_pt1 | contig 25448 bp, 11 predicted proteins | sample MGYA00241075_ERZ501466 | MGnify/ENA primary metagenome ERZ501466 (study PRJEB25962, sample SAMEA2042633) | human gut metagenome | biome: human gut; feature: human-associated habitat; material: faeces...
AGTAACCCAAGTGGGCGTTACCACGCAGAAACGGCAGACTTCCATGCTGATGGTATTCTCCATCTATGATGAGAAAGACCAATATGACATTGAATTCCTTGAGAACTATGCCAACATCAACCTCATTCCGGAAATCAAACGTGTGAACGGAGTGGGTGACGCCACCGTCCTCGGTCAGGATTATTCCATGCGCATCTGGCTGAAACCGGACGTAATGGCACAGTATAAACTGATACCCAGCGACGTAGCCGGCGCACTGGCCGAACAAAACATTGAAGCAGCCCCCGGCCAGTTTGGTGAACGCGGTAACCAAAGTTTCCAATACACCATCCGCTACAAAGGCCGTCTCCAACAGCCGGAGGAGTTTGAGAACATCGTTATCAAGGCTCTTGAGAACGGCGAAGTGCTTCGCATGAAAGACATTGCCGACATAGAGCTCGGACGTTTGTCCTATAACTTCAACAATACGGTAAACGGCCATAAGGCTGTGTCCTGTATCGTATACCAGATGGCCGGAACCAATGCAACGCAAACAATCAGCGACTTGGAACAAGTGCTCAGCAAAGCATCCGAAACGCTGCCTTCCGGTTTGAAGATAAATATTGCACAAAGTGCCAATGACTTCCTGTTCGCTTCTATCCACGAGGTTGTCAAGACCTTGATCGAAGCATTTATTCTCGTGTTCATCGTGGTGTATATCTTCCTGCAGGATATGCGTTCTACGTTGATTCCCGCTATTGCCATTCCGGTGGCCCTGATTGCCACCTTCTTCGTACTGAAGCTGATCGGGTTCAGTATCAACCTGCTGACCCTCTCGGCCATGGTGCTTGCCATCGCGATTGTGGTGGACGACGCCATAGTCGTCGTCGAGGGTGTTCACGCCAAGCTCGACCAGGGATATAAATCGGCAAGAACCGCCTCTATCGACGCCATGAGTGAACTGGGCGGCGCCATCGTCTCCATTACACTGGTAATGATGTCTGTGTTCGTGCCGGTAAGTTTTATGGGTGGTACAGCCGGTACGTTCTACCGGCAATTCGGTCTTACAATGGCCATCGCCATCGGTTTCTCCGCGCTGAACGCCTTGACACTGAGTCCGGCTTTGTGCGCCATCTTCTTGAAGCCGCACAACAGTGACGCCGGCATGAAAGAACGGATAGGCGTTGCCACCAAAGAAGCGCGTAAGATTATGATAGCCCGCTATGCCGATTCTATCGGTAAAATGATGCGCCCCGGTCTGACACTGCTCTTCACCACGATTGCCATTTTGGGTATGATCTTCGGTTTATTCAACTTTGAGAATCATCCTGTGCTCTGTCTGGTTATGATTGTAATCAGCGTACTGGCATTGGCCGGTATGACTACCGACAAGTTCAAGCACTCTTTCAACGCCTCCTACGACTCCATTCTGGGCAAATACAAGAAACAGGTGCTCCGCTTCATCCAGAAGAAATGGCTGTCGGGCGGTATTGTTGTGGGTTCCATTGTACTGCTGGTAGTATTTATGAACATCACACCGACGGGTATGGTCCCCAATGAAGACACCGGTACTATCATGGGTGTAGTGACGCTGCCTCCGGGCACTTCACAAGAACGCGCCATGGAGGTGCTGACTCGTGTGGACAGCCTTGTTGCAGCCGATCCGGCAGTAGAATCGCGTACGGTAATCTCCGGTTTCAGCTTCATCGGCGGGCAGGGACCTTCTTACGGCTCGCTCATCATCAAGCTGAAGGATTGGGAAGACCGTTCCACCATGCAGAATTCAACGGTTGTTTATGCCACGCTCTTCATGCGTGCCCAGAAGATCATCAAGGAAGCACAGGTATTGTTCTTTGCGCCGCCTATGATTCCGGGTTACTCGGCATCCAGCGATATCGAATTGAACATGCAGGACAAGACCGGTGGTGACCTCAACCACTTCTTCGAGGTAGTGAACCAATATACCGCCGCTTTGGAGGCACGCCCGGAAATCAACTCCGCAAAGACCAGCTTCAACCCGAACTTCCCGCAATATATGCTGGATATCGACGCGGCTGCCTGTAAGAAAGCAGGCCTCAGCCCAAGCGCCATCCTCAGCACCATGCAGGGATACTTCGGAGGTCTCTACGCCTCCAACTTCAACAGTTTCGGTAAGATGTATCGTGTCATGATCCAGGCCGAGCCGAATGCAACCAAGAATTTGGAATCACTCTCCAGCATCAAGGTGCGCAACGGTAACGAAATGGCTCCCATCACTCAATTCGTGTCAATCAAGAAAGTATATGGCCCGGACATCATCAGCCGTTTCAACCTTTACACATCCATGAAGGTAATGGTGGCTCCCGCCAGCGGTTACACTTCCGGTCAGGCATTGGCTGCCATTGCAGAGGTTGCCAAAGAAAGCCTTCCGACAGGTTTCGCCTACGAACTTGGAGGTATGGCCCGCGAAGAGGCTGAAACCAGCGGCAGCACTACCGGTCTGATTTTTGTGCTCTGCTTCGTATTCGTTTATCTGTTGCTGAGTGCGCAATATGAAAGTTATATCCTTCCGCTTTCCGTATTGCTCTCCGTACCGTTCGGTTTGCTGGGCAGCTTCCTGTTCGTCAGCGGTATAGGCTCATTGGGCAACATTCCTGCACTGAAAATGATTTTGGGTACTATGTCCAACGACATCTATATGCAGATTGCCCTCATCATGCTTATGGGTCTGTTGGCCAAGAACGCTATCTTGATTGTAGAGTTCGCCCTTGACCGCCGCAAAATGGGTATGAGCATCACTTGGGCTGCCGTACTGGGTGCAGGAGCCCGTCTGCGTCCTATCCTGATGACCTCATTGGCCATGATTGTGGGTCTGCTCCCGCTGATGTTCGCCTCCGGTGCAGGAGCCAACGGTAACCGTACACTGGGTACATCGGCCATCGGCGGTATGTTAATCGGTATGATATTGCAGATATTCATTGTGCCTGCCCTGTTCGTAGCCTTCCAATACCTGCAAGAGAAGGTTAAGCCGATGGAGTGGGAAGATGTAGATAACTCGGATGCAGAACCTGAGATTGAACAATATACAAAATAGTGATTACTAATCATTCATCACTAAACACTAATCACTAAAATATAGCTTATCATGAAGAAAATAATCACTCTGATGTGCGCAACTGCCTTACTGAGCAGTTGCCATATCTACAAATCATACGACAGGCCCGAAGATATCACAGTGGAAGGCCTGTATCGCGACACCGTTGCCGGTGGCGATACACTTGCCGCCGACACTGCCAATTTCGGTAATCTGCCTTGGAAGGAAGTGTTTACAGACGCCCGGTTGCAGACGCTTATCGAACAGGCACTGGCCAACAATGCCGACCTGCGCAGCGCAGCACTGACCGTAAAACAAGCTCAGGCAGCATTGATGTCCGCACGTTTGGCCTATGCCCCGATGCTGGCTCTCTCCCCTCAGGGAACAGTGAGCAGTTGGGATAAAGGGAAAGCCACACAGACCTATTCACTCCCAGTGACGGCAAGTTGGCAGATCGACCTGTTCGGCCAGTTGCTGAACCCCAAGCGCAAGGCACAGGTTTCCCTGAAGCAGACACAGTTCTACGAGCAGGCCGTACAGACGCAGGTAATCGCCAACGTAGCCAATATGTACTACACCCTGCTGATGCTCGACCGCCAGTTGCAGATCAGCGAAGCCACCTGCGATATTCTGAAACGCAACCTCGAAACCGTAGAAGCCATGAAAGAAGCTGCTATGGCGAACAGTGCAGCCGTAGAGCAAAGCCGTACTGCTTATGCGCAAGTAATGGCTTCCCTGCCCGACATACGCCAAAGCATCCGCGAAACGGAAAACGCATTATGCCTGATGCTGAACCAGCCGGCGCAAAGCATTGCACGCGGCACGTTGGAAAGCCAGGAGCTGCCTGCCGAATTCTCCACCGGAATTCCTTTGCAGCTATTGTCTAACCGTCCCGACGTGAAAGCCGCCGAGATGTCATTAGCCGCAAGCTACTACGATACCAACAGCGCACGCGCCGCTTTCTATCCTCAGATTACATTAAGCGGTTCTGCCGGCTGGACCACCAACAGCGCCGGATCCGCCATCGTCAATCCCGGCAAATTGCTGGCCTCCGCTATCGGTTCACTGACGCAGCCTCTGTTCTATCGCGGCGCCAACATAGCCCGTCTGAAACAGGCAAAAGCACAAGAGGAGCAGGCCAAGATCCAGTTCCAGACCACATTGCTCAAAGCCGGAAATGAGGTGAGCAATGCCCTGTATCAATATCAAATGACCTCGGATAAAGCCGTTTCACGCGAAATTCAGGTGAATTCTGCCCGTAAAGCTGCGGAAGATACAAAAGAATTGTTTAACTTAGGCACGTCAACCTATCTGGAAGTCTTGTCGGCCGAGCAATCTTACCTCAGCGCACAACTTTCAGAAGTGGCTGATACCTTCGACCGCATGCAGTCTGTAATCAGTCTGTATCAAGCATTGGGCGGAGGGAGAGAGAAATAATTATAAATGATGAATTCTGAATCATGAATTATGGACAGCCCTATGCTGCCGGTTCATGATTCGAAATTCATAATTCAAAATTAGAAAACATGATTAGTCCATTAGCATCTGTAGATTCAACCGCTAAAATCGGTAAGAATGTGACCATTCAGCCTTTCGCTTACATCGAAAGAGATGTGGAAATCGGTGATGACTGCGTGATTATGTCAAATGCAAGTATCCTCAAGGGTACTCGCTTAGGTAAAGGAAACAAGGTACATCATGGTGCCGTACTGGGTAGTGAGCCACAGGATTTTCATTACACAGGCGAAGAAAGCCGATTGATTATCGGCGACAACAACGACATTCGTGAAAATGTGGTTATCAGTCGTGCGACACACGAAAGCGGCTGCACGCGCATCGGTGACAACAACTATCTAATGGACGGCGTACACCTCTGCCACGACGTACAAATTGGCAATCACTGCGTATTGGGCATCAAGAGCACAGTGGCAGGCGACTGCCGCATAGACGACTGCACGATCCTGAGCAGCAATGTCATCCTGCATCAGAACTGCCACATCGGTAGTTGGGTGCTGATTCAGGCAGGTTGCCGCATTGCAAAAGATGTGCCGCCTTATATCATTATGAATGGCAACCCGGCAGAATACCATGGCATCAATGCAATGGTGCTCCAACACAAGCATCAGGTCACCGACCGTATTCTGCGCCATATCGTAAATGCTTACCGCCTGGTGTATCAAGGAAACTTCAGTGTGCAGGATGCCCTGCAAAAGATTGAAGACCAGGTCCCGATGAGTGACGAGATACACAACATCATCAACTTTATCCGTAACTCCAAAGGTATAGCGAAGTAGTTCCCCGTACGTATAGCATGTCTCCACATTCCAAACTCTCCGTAGCCGCTACGGAGAGTTAGAATGATAGCTTCATTCATAAAAACCAAAGTTTTATTCTTATAAATCAAACCTTCATTTATAAGAATAAAACTTTTATTTTAAGACTGAATGGCAACGGAAGCAACTATCCCCTACGAAGCCGGCAGGTTGCCATAGGATAGTGGTTCCCTCTTACTCGAAATGCAATTCTCCGAAGAATTCCGGACAATGAAAATTCGGTTTTTCCAAATCAATGGGACTCCACGACAAGAAATGGGGAGTCTGCAACTTATCACCGCATTTATAGAAGTTGGCACGAATCGTCTTACCACCCAGTGAGGTGATGTTATGCATGAAGAAAGCCGAATAAGGTATCACCAAAGCTACTTCCCAGCTACACTCTCCTACCCGCTCCTCAAAATCCTCACGCCCTAAAGAAGACCAGCGCTGCACCTTATCGAGCACCTCCTGCGGCGCATGCCTGCGACCGTTCCGCCCTGCTCCCGCACCGATAAGCAAGCGTCCCGCACAGTTACATTCCATATTATAATACACCCCGTCTTCCGCAGGAACGGAGAAGAACTCCACACACGAATCTTCCCAGACAGGCCCGTTGTCCCTGCCCGCTACGGCACGTATGCTGTTTTCTTTCACTTTATAATGAATCAGGATAGCATTATCCGCATAAGCCATGCGGAATTTGACATCCGGACAATACGGATATGCCGCCCAGTTCACTGTATTAACCGGCTGAAAAGCCACTTTTTCTTCATCCAAAAGAGCAGGAACCGATTCCACCGGTATGTTTGCCATGCTCACTTTCTTGACATCCAGTTCTTTCATCATCTTATTTTTGGGGGTTAACGCGAATAAGGGGAAAACACAGCACCCCATTACCGCTGCTATCATATATCTTATCGAATACATGAGGCAATGAACTCTTGCATTTCCGGAGTATGCTCTTCCACGCTTTGCAGCAATTTGAACTGCGCTTTGGTGCGCACCAGGTTGTGTTCCGGATATTGAATCTTATAGTATGTATCACCGTTAATGTAATCGGCAAGGAAACGCACACATTGCATATAGGGGAACAATGCGGCCGCATAAGGCAAATTCTCTATCTCCACCGGCAGCAGGAAAGATTTGGCCGACTCCAGATAGCCCTTTGTGAAAGCCTTGAATATCTCCATATTGAAATTCACGTTGGAGAGGTCTTTGTCATCTTCCAGCCCCGTATTGGCTCCCGAACGCAGAAAATCGCCAAAGTCGGAAAATACAAAACTGGGCATCACCGTATCGAGATCAATGACGCAGAGCACATTGCCGTTTTCATCGAACATCATATTGTTGACTTTCGTATCGCAATGGCAAACACGCTTGGGCAACTTGTTTTCACGATGCAAGCGTTCCGCCTTGCACATTTCATCGGCGCGACGCTCAATTTCATCCAGAAAATACCGCACTTCCCCCACACGTCCGGCAGCATCGGCCGCCACAGCGTCACGAAGCTGTTTCAAACGGAATTCCATATTGTGGAAATTGGGGATTGTCTCACCCAGACGGTCGGGAATATCGGCAAGCATGGCCTGGAAGTTGCCGAAAGCCGCACCGGCATAGTATGAATATTCGGGATTGACCGTTTCGTATGTCCTCGCATTGGGAATAAACGCCATGACACGCCAGTAATTCCCGCCGTCGAACCAATAAGTCTTTCCATTGCCGGCAGGAAGGAAATGGAGCACCTTACGCTCGATATCGCCTTCACCTTTTTCTTCCAGTTTCCTGCGGATATGAGTGGTTACGGCATTGATATTTGCCTGCAACATCTCTACATCTTGGAAAATGGCATGATTGATGCGCTGCAATACGTAATCGGGCGCATCGACTTCGAGTGTGGTTACTTTATACGTGTCATTGATAAGCCCGGCTCCTAAGGGCTTGATTTCTTGCACTGTACCTGTTAATTGGAAATGAGATACGATAGATAAAAGGTCTTTCATGATAATTAAGAGATTAATTTATGGTACAAATATACCTTCTTTATTAGGTATAATCAGTTTATAATTGTTCGATGAAGTTCCAAATTTATACATTTAAGCAGACATAACCTCAAAATCCAAATAATAAATGAGATTCTTTGCCTAAAATATTCATATATTTGTAACTGAAACCTTAAAAATGACTCAACGTGCAGAAGCTTATCATCAGACTACTCTTCATTTTAGCGGGCATGGCTTTCGCAAATGTATATGGCCAGAACATTACTTTCAACCACCTTACCACTGACAACGGGCTATCGCAATTCTCCGTAAACAGTCTGTACATCGACGAAAGCGGTATTCTATGGATTGGCACGCGCGAAGGGCTGAACCGCTACAACGGGGAAGACATAAAGACCTATAAATTACAAAAGAACGATCCTAACAGCCTTTTCTGCAATACAGTACTGCGTATTGTGGGCAACCGCAACGGAAGCATCTATCTGCTCTGCACCGACGGAGTAGCCGAGTTCAACCTTATCACCCAAAAATTCACAACCTTACTGCAAGGGAGCATCAACAGCATCTACTACAATAACGGCCTTTTCATCGGTAAAAAGAACGAAGTCTACCGGTACAATGAAGAGACCGCCAACTTCGATCTCTACTATCAGTTGCCCAACGGCAGTCTGGATATCTTTTGCATGCACATTGACAAAGGTTATTTATGGATAGGCACTACCACCAACGGTGTATACCGCCTGAATATAGACAAAAAAGAACTGGAACACCCCATTCGGAAAGGGAATATCATCAGTTTCTATCGGGACAGCGGAGGAGAATTATGGATTGGTAGCTGGGAAGAGGGACTGTTCCATGTAAAGACAGACGGAAAGATCGAAAACTTCAAGTACGATGCCAAGAACCCGCACAGCCTTTCTTCTAATTTCGTCAGGGCCTGTTGCGAGGACAATCTGGGAAATATATGGATAGGCACCTTCAACGGACTGAACCGTTACAACAAAAGTACCGGTTTGTTCCAAAACCATACCGCCAACGACATACAGAGCGACGGCCTTACACACTCTTCCATCTGGTGCATTGTAAAAGACAATCAAGGCACGCTCTGGCTGGGAACTTACTTTGGCGGTGTCAACTACTTCAATCCGGAATATGAAATCTATACCCGCTACTCTTATTCTTCCAACGAAAAGCAAGGACTGAGCAACCCCGTCGTAGGGCGTACCATCGAAGATAAAAACGGCAACCTATGGATAGGAACCGAAGGCGGCGGCCTGAACTATTTCAACCGCCGTACACGCGAATTCAAATGGTACCGCCCTCAAGAAGGACGCAACAGTATATCGCACAATAATGTGAAAGCACTTTATTACGATGCCGACAAAGAAATTATATGGATAGGCACTCACTTGGGCGGTCTGAACAGACTGGACATACGCTCCGGGCACTTTACCCATTACCGCATGGAAGATAACAACCGGCAAACTCTCCCTTCGGATATTGTCCGCGACATCATTCCTTACAAGGACCTCTTGATTGTAGCGACTCAAAACGGAGTGTGTCTCTTTGAGCCAGACAGCGGAAAGTGCCGGCAACTGTTTAAAGACAGCAAAGAGGGGAAATCCATAAAAATGGTGGCGGATATACTACTCGATTCGGAAAGTACCCTGTGGATTGCCGCCACCGGAGAAGGCGTGTTCAGCTATCGTTTCGACACCCGGAAACTGACCAACTACCGCCATGACTCCGCCAATCCGAACAGCCTTAGTAACAACAACGTAAACAATATAATGCAGGACAGTCAAGGCCACCTGTGGTTCTCCACTTCGGGCAGCGGCCTGGATCTATATCATCCTGCAAACAATGACTTCGAAAACTTCGACAAAGAGAAAAACGGCCTTGCCAGCGACTGCGTCTACGAGACGCAAGAGTCTGCCGCCAGTGGCAAATTACTGCTTATCACCAACCAAGGCTTCTCCATTTTTGACTATCAGAACATGCATATTAAGAATTACAGCGCCGAAAATGGGTTTCCGCTGACAGCCGTCAACGAGAATTCGCTCTGCATCACCCGCGATGGCGAAATTTTCCTGGGTGGCGTACAGGGCATGATTTCTTTTCATGAAATGGAGCTGAACTTTACACCAAAACCCTATAACATCATCCTTTCACGCCTCATCGTCAACGGACAGGAAATACACGCAGGGGACAAAACCGGTATCCTGCAACACTCCTTGTGCCACACCCGGGAGATAACGCTCAATGCAGACCAAAGCATGTTCAGCATAGAGTTTGCCACATCCAACTACATACCTGCCAACAAAGACGATATCATTTATAAACTGGAGGGCTTCTCCGACGAATGGACCAATACGCGTGGACTGCACTCCATAACTTATACCAATCTGAATGCGGGCACTTACACCCTGCTCATCAAACCGGAAGAAAAGGATGAAAGCCTTTGCCCACAAGCGAGGCTCATCATCCATATACTACCTCCGTATTACAGAACAACCTTTGCCTACTTCATCTACCTCATCCTAACGACGGCAGTGTTATGGTACCTGATACGTACCTACAAATCCAGAATCAAACTGCAAGAGTCCCTGAAATATGAGCAAAAACACATTCAGGATGTAGAAGCATTAAACCAGTCCAAACTGCGCTTCTTCACCAACATCTCGCACGAGTTCCGCACTCCGCTGACGCTGATCGTGGGCCAGGTGGAAACCCTTCTGCAATTACAGAACTTCACACCCGCCATTTATAACAAGATATTAGGCATTTATAAGAACAGCATCCAGCTACGCGAACTGATCACCGAATTGCTCGACTTCCGCAAGCAAGAGCAAGGACATATGAAGATAAAGGTCAGCCCGCACAATATCGTGAATTTTCTATATGAAAACTATCTGCTGTTCCTCGAATATGCCAGCGCAAAACGCATCAACTTCAACTTCGAGAAAGAAACCGACGAACTTGAAGTGTGGTACGACCAAAAGCAGATGCAGCAAGACATCAACAACCTTTTATGCACTGCCATTAAGCATACGGCGGAGGAAGATACCATTACGCTCAGCGTGAAAAAAGAGGAAGACAACGTTGTGATCCGCGTAAAAGATACAGGAAGCGGCATCGATGCAAAAGAAATCGACAAGATATTCGACCGTTTCTATCAGATAGATCCGGTTAACTCCACCGATGCCGGGAAAAGCGGTACGGGCATCGGACTGGCGTTGACCAAGGGCATCATAGAGCTGCATCATGGCACTATCCGCGTAGAAAGCGAACTCGGCAAGGGAACCAGCTTTATTGTCACCCTGCGTTTAGGCAACGGAGTTTTTGACGCAGAGCAAATCAACCCCAACCCGGATTGTGTGCAACAAATAGAAATACCTAAACCGGAAACAGATGCTTTCCTGAAAACGGAACTTGAGGAAAATGCACCCATCAAGCGTATTCCGGATGCTAAAATGCTAATCGTAGAAGACAACGATTCCATCCGGGAAATGCTCGCCAATATCTTCAAACCATTCTACCAGATACTGACAGCTACCAACGGAGAAGAAGGCTGGGAACTGGTGCGCAACGAGATGCCCTGTATTGTGGTAAGCGACGTGGTGATGCCCAAAATGTCGGGAACAGAGTTGTGCAAACTTATAAAAAACGATTTCAACACCTGCCATATTCCCGTAGTATTGTTGACCGCACGTACCGCTATCGAGCAGAATATCGAAGGCTTGCGCATCGGTGCGGACGACTACATTACCAAACCATTCAACACAAGCCTACTGATTTCCCGCTGCAACAACTTGGTGAACTCCCGTATCCTCTTACAGGAGAAATTCAGCAAACAGCCGCAGGCAGCCGCCCAAATGCTCGCTACAAACCCGATTGACAAAGATATTCTGGACCGCGCCATGGCTATCATCGAACAACATCTGGATGATACGGAATTCAACGTCAATGTCTTTGCCAGGGAAATGGCAATGGCACGCACCAACCTGTTCACCAAGTTAAAAGCAATCACCGGACAGACTCCCAATGACTTTATTCTGACTATCCGCTTAAAAAAGGGCGCCCTGATGCTACGCAATAACCCGGAACTAAACATCACAGAGATCTCCGACAGGATAGGATTCAGCTCTTCACGCTATTTCAGCAAGTGCTTCAAAGATGTCTATCATGTCAGTCCGCTGGCGTACCGCAAGGGAGAGGAAGACGACAAGGAAAAGGAAGAGGAAGGGAGCGAAGAATAGGTTTTACATGTTTTGGACTTTTCATGCCTCTGTGTGTACTATTCTATACACAGAGGTTGGAAAAGAGCACATACCTTTGGAGCGGAAATCAAACTTTAAAGCCCAAAGACTATGAAACATTTATCTAACCTCCTACCATATCTCCCAAGCGCAATCCTCTTGGCGGGATGTGGCAATCATTCCAAACAGACAGCTCCAAGCAGCCAATTGCAAAAGCCAAATGTCATCTATCTTATTTCGGATGATCTGGGCATTGGCGACCTTAGCTGCTATGGCGCCACAAAAGTAAGCACTCCGAATATCGACCGCCTTGCCGGTCAAGGTATGCAGTTTACCAACGCTTATGCCACTTCCTCCACAAGCACTCCCTCCCGTTTCGGCCTGTTGACAGGTATGTACCCCTGGAGACAAGAAAATACCGGCATCGCTCCGGGTAACTCCGAACTGATCATCGACACAGCCTGCGTTACAATGGCTGATATGTTCAAAGAAGAAGGCTATTGCACAGGAGCTGTTGGCAAATGGCACCTGGGATTGGGGCCTAAGGGCGGAACGGACTTCAACCATGAAATCAAGCCGAATACGCAAGACATCGGTTTCGACTACGAATTTATAATTCCTGCTACTGTGGACCGCGTACCCTGTGTTTTCGTAGAAAACGCCCATGTTGTAGGACTCGATCCCAAAGATCCTATCACCGTCAATTATAATCACAAAGTAGGCGACTGGCCCACCGGGCTTGAAAATCCAGAATCAGTAAAAATGAAGCCCAGTCAGGGACACAATAATACCATTATTAACGGTATTCCCCGCATTGGCTGGATGACCGGCGGCAAATCGGCCCTCTGGGTAGATGAGGACATTGCAGACATTATTACCGGCAAAGCTAAAGATTTCATCATTTCACATAAGAATGAACCTTTCTTCCTGTATATGGGCACACAAGACGTACATGTTCCCCGCGTTCCTCACCCACGCTTTGCAGGGAAAAGCGGTTTAGGACCGCGCGGTGACGTCATTCTGCAATTGGACTGGACAGTTGGTGAAATTATGCGTACCCTCGACAGCTTGAACATTGCCGACAATACAATCTTCGTATTTTGCAGCGACAACGGGCCTGTCATTGACGACGGTTATCAGGACCAAGCTCTCGAATTGCTGAACGGACACACGCCCATGAAACATTATCGTGGCGGCAAGTACAGCTCGTTCGATGCCGGCACCCGTATTCCATTCATTGTCCGCTGGCCCAATGGGATCAAACCGGGCAAACAACAGGCCCTATTCTCCATGATTGATGTATATGCTTCATTCGCAGCCCTGCTGGATCATCAGCTTCCCACAGGTGTCGCCCCCGACAGCCGCGACCAGCTTGATAGCTTCCTCGGTACGGATACCGCCGGGGGCAACTACATAGTGCAACAAAACCTGAACAATACCCTATCCATCATCCAGCATAACTGGAAGTATATCGAGCCAAGCAACAAACCGGCCTTGGAATACTGGACAAAAATAGAAATGGGAAACAATCCCGAACCCCAACTTTATAACCTGTCCATTGATCCTTCCGAGAAAAACAACGTGGCTAAGGACCATCCGGATAAAGTAAAAACACTCTCCGCCCTATTGGAAGAAGTGAAAAGCGCAAAGAACCAACAATATCGACAGACACAAAACTTCTAACCTAATCTCTATGTCGATAATCAATTAAAAGACTTTAATTGATTACACTTGAATGAGAGAGAAGGATCGTGAGATTCTTCTCTCTTTTTAGAATATCGCCCTCTTCATAAAAGATACGGAATAAAAACGTATCTTTGCAGCCATGAACAATAATTTATTACCTATACATTTCGCTCCGCTCCAAGGCTATACAGACGCGGTATATAGGCTGGCACACGCCCGTATATTCGGTGGCATCGACACTTACTATTCCCCTTTTGTACGTGTGGAACATGGTGAGATCCGTCGTAAAGACGCACGCGATATAAGTTCGAAGAATAACCGGGAAGGAATACACCTGATTCCCCAGCTGATTGCATCACAGCCCGACAAGCTGGAACAGATAATCACTCTTTTCATCGAGAACAATTATCAGGAAGCAGATATCAACTTGGGATGCCCTTTCCCAATGTTGGCCAAACGTCACAATGGCGCCGGAATGTTGCCGTATCCGGACGAGGTAAAAGATCTGCTGACCGCCGCAATAGAAAAATACCCTCAAATCCATTTCTCCGTCAAACTCCGGCTGGGTTGGGAAAATGCAGAAGAATGCCTCGCACTGCTGCCATTGTTCAATGCCCTTCCTTTGACACATATCATCCTACATCCGCGTTTAGGGAAACAACAATACAAGGGAGAGGTGGATTTAAGTGGATTTGAGGCTTTTTATAACGGGTGCGAAAAGCCTTTATTATACAATGGAGACCTGCATACAGTGGAAGATATACAAACGATTACAGAACGCTTTCCAAAATTGGCAGGAGTAGTCATAGGACGTGGCCTGCTCGCCAATCCTGCCCTGGCATGGGAATACCGACAAGGGAAAAAGCTCTCTCCCGATGAGATAATTGAGAAAGTAGGACAGTTGCATGCAGAAGTTTACAGCACCTATGAAGAGTTACTGCAAGGCGGAGAAACACAGTTGCTAATGAAAATGAAAAGTTTTTGGGAGTACCTGATGCCCGACGGAAACCGTAAAGCAAAAAAAGCCATACACAAAACCAGTAAATTAGCCAATTACCGGATAGCAGTAAATAATTTACTTTCTTCATATAAATGAAACGGGAACTACAATCCTAAAAGCACCGGTTTTCTCACATGAAAATGAAAAACAATCTATGAATAACCTTCTATCCACAGATTGTTTTTTTATTATACTGTAATTATAGGCCAAACCTCCTCCCAGAGCCCCTATAACACTACTATCATGTACAAAATTAGACTATTTCCGAACGATTACCTTATATATCTGCCCTATCATATTAATATTTTTGCACTGTGATTTTGTACTCACAGAAATGGAATTATAACCTTATTAATCAATTAAACCAATATTTATGAAAAAGAAGCTGATCTTTTTGAGGGCATTAAGTACAGTATTGCTTTTTGTCTTTTTCGTAACACAAACCAATGCACAGGCATTGACCGTTACAGGTACTGTAAATGATAACTTCGGTCCTGTCATCGGCGCATCTGTCTTTGTAAAAGGAACCAACAACGGTTGTATAACCGACCTTGATGGCAACTTCACCCTATCCAATGTACCTTCCAAAGCGGTATTGGTAGTTTCATTTATCGGCTATCAGACACAGGAAATCCCCGTAAACAACCAAAAGAAATTCACTGTCAATTTAACAGAAGACGCCCAACAACTGCAAGAAGTCGTTGTCGTTGCTGTGGGATATGGCGATGTCCGCCGCAAGGACCTGACAGGTTCCATCGCCAAAGCAGACATCAAAGAATTGACTAAAACCCCTGTCAACAACGTCGCCGAATCCTTAGGCGGACGTATTGCCGGTGTACAGGTTTCATCGACAGACGGCGGTCTGGGGGATAACTTCAATATTGTTATCCGCGGTGCCGGTTCATTGACCCAAAGTACGGCTCCTTTATACGTCATTGACGGTTTTCCACAGGAAACATCCAACATGGGCTCTTTGAACCCCAACGACATTGAATCGATTGATGTTTTAAAGGACGCTTCAGCTACTGCCATTTACGGTTCGCGCGGTGCCAATGGTGTGGTCATCATCACAACGAAGAAGGGAAAAGCAGGCAAACCGACTATCTCCTACAATGGAAGTTTCACAGTAGGTTTGGTAAACAATACCCCCGAAATGATGAATGGATATGAATTCGTCAAGCTCCAACAAGAAATCATGGGTACAGAAGATTTCACCAACATGTATCTGAAAGACGGGCTTACATTGGAAGATTACCGTAATTTCAAATCCTACGATTGGCAGAAAGAAATCTATCGTACCGCTTTAAGCCACAACCACCACGTACTCCTGAATGGCAATGCTGGAGATTTGAAATATTCCACATCAGTCTCTTACAACAACCAGCAGGGTGTTATTATCAATTCAGACCTGAGCAGATACCAGGCACGTGTCAATTTGAGCCAACAATTCAATAAAAGATTGAAGGTAGACGCTAACGCAAACTTTGCCAGCACAGTGCAAAACGGTCCCAATCCTTCTACCAATACTTCATCCATGTCTACAGCCTTCATGTACAGTGTATGGGCATATCGTCCCGTATCACCCTCAGGAGCCGATTTAATGGAGGAGATCTATGACACAGACATTGATATGGCGGAGGATTATCGTTTTAATCCCGTATTATCAGCAAAAAATGAATACCGGAAAAATACCACTAATACATTGCAGGCAAACCTCAGTGCAGAGTATGAAATCATTAAAAACTTAAAGTTCAAGGTTTCGGCAGGCTATTCAAGCCGCGACCTCAAGAAAGAAGAATTCAACGGTCCCAATACCCGTACGGGAAACTCCCATCCCTCCAATACGCAAAGTAAAGGCATCAATGCCAAATTGTACCAGTATGAATTCAGAAGCTATCTAAACGAGAACACCTTGACCTATCAGTTCAATAAGAACCGTCACAGCATGAACGCATTGGCAGGTTTGAGTTTACAAAAGAACAGTGACTACGCCCATTCTGTGGCAACCGAACACATCAGTAATGAATCTTTTGGAATGGCAGGCCTGGACAAAGGAACTAACCAGACAATCGAAAGCAATCAGGGAGAAAACAAGATGATGTCCTATTTTGGCCGTATCAATTACAATTTTGACTCAAGATACTACATCACTGCTTCCATGCGTGCTGACGGTTCTTCCAAATTCCCGAAAAACAACCGTTGGGGATATTTCCCTTCCGGATCCGTAGCATGGGCGTTTGGTCGTGAAGCCTTTATTTCGGAAAACGCCTCTTGGCTATCCAACGGAAAATTACGTATCAGCTACGGCCAGACCGGTAATAATCGTGTAGGCGACTTTGATTATATGGCTAAACTGATAACCAGCGATGATGTCTACAAATATCCATGGAACAGTTCCTTTACCCCTGGTTTCCATATTTCCAATAAGGCCAACTCTTACAAAGGTCCTTTGAATGACAAACTCAAATGGGAAACAACCGAACAGTTCGACTTCGGTTTGGATTTAGGCTTCCTCAACGGACGCATCAATCTGACTGCCGATTATTATATAAAGACAACCAAAGACTTGCTCCTTCAGGCCGACGTTCCGGGAAGCTCCGGGTTCACAAGCGCGACACTCAACGTAGGAAAACTCGAAAATAAAGGTCTTGAAGTTACTTTAGAAACCATTAATATGAAGAACAAGAAATTCTCTTGGACTTCCAACTTCAATATAGCATTCAACTCCAATAAGATCACCGCACTGACAGAAGGCAAAGGCGAAATTACCAGCTATGTGAGTTGGGATAACAAATATAAAACCATGCCCGCATATGTCAGCCGTATAGGAGAATCGGCAGGCAAAATGTATGGTTTCATCTATGAAGGTACGTATAAAGAATCCGACTTCAATGTTACCACAGGAGCAAACGGAAAGACAGTATACACCCTTAAAGAAGGAATCCCGGCTTATGTGAAGGACTGCCAGCCCGGCGATCCTAAATACAAAGACATGCCGACCATAGATACCAATGGTGACGGTATTCCCGACACAGGCGACGGTGTTATTACAGATGACGACCGTACAACCATCGGTGACGGCCTTCCCAAATGTACAGGCGGTTTCACAAACAGTTTTACGTATAAGAATTGGGACCTCAGCATCTTTTTGCAATGGAGCTTAGGAAACGATATCTTGAATGCCAACCGTATGGTTTTCGAGAACCCTGCCAAAAAGAAGAACACCAACATGTTTGCATCTTATGCCGGACGTTGGACTCCTGAAAACTCCGGCAGCGACATGCCGCGTGCAAACGCCCTCGGTTCCAATGAATACAGTTCCCTTTATGTGGAAGACGGTTCATTCCTAAAACTGAAAACAATCTCCTTAGGTTATAATTTCTCCGCAGCCATGTTGAAGAAAGCGCATATCAGTTCTGCCAGAGTATTCGTTTCTGCAGAAAACATTGCGACTATTACAGGATATTCAGGTTCCGACCCGGAAGTTTCTACACGTAACTCCGTTTTGACCCCGGGCTTTGACTGGTCGGCATACCCTCGTTCATTCAACGCTTCTATCGGAGTAAACCTTACTTTCTAATTACAAACGTATAAAACAAAAGCAATTATGGAAAAATTCTATAATATCCTCAGAAAAGCCCTTGTCATCATTGGAGTATTCTCTATGACTTCATGCGACTTCCTCGAAACCGAACCTTTCGACTTTGTTTCTCCCACTACATTCTACAGAAACGAGTCTGAATGTACAATGGCACTTGCTGCCGTATACTATCCAATGGCCACCAATATCCTTTATGGAAATTTCTATTCAACAGAAATGACGAATATTGATGACCTAAGCTACTACACCCGTAACTCCAATTTTTCCGGAAAACTATGGGCAAATGACTATACCAGCAGCACCAAAGAGATCTGGGATATCTGGGCGCAATTATATACCGGAATTAAAAATGCCAACGGCCTGCTTGAAAATATCGATAAAGCAGAGATGGATGAACCTATAAAAAACAGGATTAAAGGTGAAGCAAAATTCCTCCGAGCCTATTATCATTTCCTGCTGGTACAAGCTTTCTATGAAGTTCCTATCCGCAAGCAGTCTTTAGACGACATTAATGCTGCCAGCATACCGGCCACCCCCCACGCTGAAGCCTTAGACTGGATTATTGAGGAAATGGAAGACTGCCTTTCTTTAGTTGACAATAAAGAATATGATAAAAGTCCTTCTCACGTAAAAGAGAACACCGTATATGGTATTCTGGCACGTGTGTGCTTATGGCGGGCAGGAGCACCGTCCAATGGCGGAGAGGCTTTCTACAAAAAAGCAGCCCAATATGCCAACGAAGTCTATAAATCCAAAAAACATGATTTGAATCCCGATGTATATGCCATGTGGAAATGTATGGCTACGGATAAGTATGACACCCAGTATAACGAATCCATCTGGGAAGTGGAATTTATAGGAACCCGTCTGGACAATAACTATACAGAAAGCCGTATTGGCAATACCATCGGTAACGCGCAAAGAAACGGTGAAGCGTCAGGTAAAGGTTATACCTACGCTTTCTACGCAGGCACACTGGTACTTTGGGACTTATTCGAGAAAAATAGCACAGATAAACGTCGTGACCTTTCCATGGCACCTTATTACCTGAATGCAAAAGATGCACAAGTGAAATGGAAAAAACATGAAATTACCATGCGCCGTTGCGGAAAGTTCCGCCGCGAATGGGAAACAGCCGAAGCCAAAAATAAAAACTGGACTCCCGAAAACTATCCGATTCTACGCTATGCTGACGTCTTGCTGATGCTGGCAGAGGCTGAGAACGAAGTAAACAAACAACCCACAGACTTGGCTTATACAGCCCTAAATCTTGTACGCAAACGTGCAGGCATCCCCGAAGTGAAAAACCTCTCTTATGATCAGTTCCAACAGGAGGTGCGCGATGAACGTGCACGCGAACTCTGTTTTGAGTCTATCCGCAAGTTCGATTTGGTGCGCTGGGGCATATACACTGACAGAATGCAGAACGTATTAGGAGCAGCAGCGGCCGACAAACGCTGGAACTCACAGTCTCAAAGTGATGTCAAAGCAGATAAGACCGGTGGTAAATACAACTTTGCCGGTACTGTTGCGGCCAAAACAGAAGAAAAACATCAGTTCTATCCTATCCCCAATAAGGAACTGTCTGTAAACACCAAACTGGAACAAAACAAATGGTGGAAATAAAGCCGCAAGACTTCTAACCTTACCGTCTCTTATCAATAGTAAAATAGACCTTAATCAATTTTATTTTAAAGAGGAGAGTAACCCGCAAGGTTCCTCTCCTCTTTTTCTGCCCGAATGAATGATTTATCTACCTGTTTTGTACAATCTGCACACATAATAAGAGCAATATTCCGTAGTTTTGCAATATATAAATTAATCACCTTAAATTATTTTGATAGCTATGACGCAGAAAAACGTTCTACTATTTCTAATCTTACTCTACTTCAGTTCGCCTGCTGTTGCACAACTTACAGGCTTTGAAAAAGAAGTTCCCCAAAACTTCAAGAGTTCCAATGGACAAGAGTTAGCTTTATCTTCATTATACTATAAGGAGGGTAATAAAAGCCTGGAATGGAACTTCTCCCCAAACAGTATATTAAACATTCCGTCCGAATCTGTCTTTACCTTGAATGACGACAATGGAATTACTTTATGGATTTACAATGAAGAGCCTCAGCAAGACACCTTGCGTTTTGAGTTTTATTCTCCTACGGGACACGTTTCCTACCATTTTGGCTTCCGGCTGTATTCTGCCGGATGGCGTGCCTGCTGGATAAGCTTCAAATACATGCAGGGAGATAAAAAAGAAAAAGAAATAGCCGGATATCGCATCGTTGCTCCCAACCGCACAGGACGTATCTTTTTAGACCGTCTGACCTTCCCGGTACAGAAAATTAATGACCGCACTACTCCGGATTTACAAATGCCGACCAACAACTCGCTTACTTATCGCGATCTATGGCATTGGTGTCGTGTCTGGCAGTGGGAACAATACCGATACGACCTACCTTTGAGCAAAGCACTGACCACAACCGAAAAACAAGAGCTGGCTACCATAGAAGCGCGACTTACCGAGGCGCTTGACATTAAAAAAGCGCCTCGAAAAGATGTGTCAAAAGCCTATAATACATTCAAAACAGCTGCTATCCGCCCATCCGGAAATGGTTTCACCGGCGCTCCTATTGTCGCCCCCGATGAGCTAAACCGCCAAAAAGGAGAAATCTCCTTAAATGATCTGGAAGATATGCTATCAGGATTTGCATACGACGCCTGCTACAATCACTCCGCCCAATCCATGAAGAATTACTTCCTTGTCTGGGATTATGCCATCAATCAAGGTTTTGCCTTTGGCAGCGGCATGGGGACCAACCATCACTATGGTTATCAGATCAGGAAAATATATACCACAGCATGGCTGATGCGTGATGCCATTTGGAAAGCTCCCAATAGGGACAACATTCTTTCTGCACTCATTTTCTGGTCTGCACTGCAAGAAACAAGAATACCTTATCAATATGGTCGGGACGAGCTTTTAGACAGCTGGCATACTTTGCTAATGCCCAAAACCATATCTGCTCTTATGTTTGTGGACGAAAGAGAAAGGGCACGCGCCCTAACAGGACTTTCAAGATGGTTGAGCGGCTCTTTGCAATACAGCCCGGGCACAATAGGAGGAATCAAAGTGGACGGAACAACTTTCCATCATGGAGGATTCTACCCGGCCTATACTACCGGAGTGCTTGCCATGGTGGGACAGTTCATCGCACTCACCAGCCACACCCAATACGTTCCTACTCAGGAAGCACGCCAAGTCTTAAAATCCGCTTTTATATCTATGCGCAACTACTCCAACAGTCGCGAATGGGGCATCGGCATCAGTGGAAGACACCCTTTCGGAGGTGGCATGAAAGATGATGACGTAAAAGCATTTGCCTACCTTGCCCTTTCCGGCGATTTATCGGGAGAAGGCAATACATTCGACCACCATTTGGCAGCCGACTATCTGAGACTTTGCGACAAGGATACTCCGGAAGCAGAATATTTTAAAAAGAAATGTATTACCCCTGCAAAAGCTCCACAAGGCTTTTTTGTATACAATTACGGTTCGACAGGAATCTTCCGTCGTAACGACTGGATGGTGACCTTAAAAGGATATACTACCGACGTATGGGGAGCCGAGATCTATAAAAAAGACAACCGGTACGGACGTTACCAAAGTTATGGTTCCGTCCAAATCATGGGATATCCCTCGCGCATAGCCAGCGGCTATGATGAAAACGGGTGGGATTGGAATCGTCTGCCTGGAACAACCACCATACATTTACCATTCGAACTATTGGACAGCCCGCTACCCGGAACCACAATGGCCCACTCCAAAGAAAACTTCTCCGGCAGCAGTGCATTGGAAGGGAAAAACGGTATGTTCGCCATGAAGCTAATGGAACGCAACCTGAAAAACTTTACTCCGGATTTCGTTGCCCGCAAATCAGTCTTTTGCTTTGATAACCGTATGATATGCCTAGGCACAGGTATCAGTAACAGCAATGCATCTTTTCCAACCGAAACAACTCTTTTTCAAAGTACATTCCAAAAAGGGAAAACCGACATTCATGTGGACGGAAAGCTGAGAAACGAGGCCTTTCACCAGACATTAGATGACAAAAAACGCCATTATATTCAGGACGGATATAATAATTATTATTTTATCAACGGCAACGACGTGCAGATACAAATTGCTCACCAAGTATCGCGACACGAAAAAAACCGCACTGAAACACAGGGAACCTTTGCCTCTGCCTATATCAATCATGGAGTATCACCGCAAAATGCCCAATACGAATACATGGTACTGGTACAGCCCACACCTAAAGAGTTGAAAGCAGTCCGTCGGAAAGCACCCTACCGGATCCTCCATAAAGATGATACTGCCCACGTGGTCGCCGACAATCAAACCGGTATTACCGCCTATGCAGCTTTTGAGGCTTACTCTCCTGCAAAAGATGAGATATTCCTCTCCATCCCGGCAGAAACAATGGTAATGCAAAAGCAGGCAGGCTCCAAACTTTTACTCAGTGTATGCGATCCGAACTTGAATATATCCGAGAAAACCTACACGACCAAAGAGCCCAGCCGTCCGATTGAAAAGAAATTAATTCTTAAAGGGAAATGGAGAAGTACAGCTCCCAATAACAAAATAACCGTACATTCCAATCAGACAGAAACTGTTCTCATTGTAACTTGCCAACATGGGCAACCCGTAGAATTCACATTATCACGTGAATAAATCTTTAATGGATGAATTTACATACCTGGAATCAGGTGCACCTCAGGACGTATCTGAACTACATGATGTAATTTCATCCATTCACTCAGATAAGCACGATGCTGTGCAAGTATCTCCTGATACTTCTTCTCTATGGCCAAATTCCGCATCTCGCCACGATCCTTTTCCATGTCATAAAGCTGTTCACGATAAAGCCCCTTATCATATAATACATACTTATAATGCGGGGTACGCAAAGCCCAGCCACGTGTAACACCTTTGTCAAATGTCGTTTCAGTAACGACATAAGGCTGGTGCATCTGTTCCGGATCCGCATTTTCCACCAAAGCCTTAAAAGAAACGCCATGCAAGCCTCCGGGAAGGGGAATACCTGCCCAGTCACATACGGAAGCGAAAAAATCAACACCTGCGTTAATGAGCTGAGGCATTTCCTTACCGGCATTCTTCTTTCTGGGAAGGGTTACTATCAGAGGAACATTCACTACTTCTTCGTATAGGGCCGATTTCTGATTCCAATGGTGCGCTCCTACTCCGTCACCATGGTCGCTCGTAAAGATAACAACTGTATTCCTCCATAAATTCCGCCTGTCAATGGCATCGACAATCTTACCGATTTCGGCATCCACCTTCTCTACTAACCGAAAATAAAGACTACGGTAACGACGCCAGTCATCAGGTGAATAATGGCGGGTGGGATAAGCCGAGTAATTCAAAGCCTGCTCATAGTCTATCACATCGGCATCATAAGGATTACGGGCAAAGTTGGAAGGCAGTCCGGGCCACTCATCTTGAGAGAGTTCGGGCAGATTGCCAAACGGCAGATTCTGGCTACGGGCATATTCGCATATATTGTGAGGATTGTCAAAGCCCACCACAAGAAAGAAAGGTTTGGAATGTTTCCGGTCAAGGAAAGCGACAGAAACCTCCGCCAGTCCGTTGTCATTATGCGGATAAATGGCAGAAAATCCAAATTCCTTATCAGGCATGGACGGCGTATGCACATGCCACTTCCCGGCGTAGGCACATTCATAGCCAGCATTTTGCACCAACCAGCCCAAACTAGCAGTGCGCAACGAATCGGCCATAGGCACATTATTGCGTGCAAGGCCAACCTCGTGGGAGGTATATCCCGTAAACATGGACGCCCTGGAAGGTCCGCTCAAAGGAGCAGAACAATAGGCATTCCTAAACAAGACACCCGACTGTGCCAGACGGTCCATATTGGGTGTATGCAAATCCGCATTCCCCATGCAACTCATGGCAGAAGCAGTCTGCTGGTCGGTTACGATATAAATGATATTCGGCAACTCCTTTGCCCCCGTCAATGAAGGGGCAAAAGCTGTTGCAAACAACATGATATTCTTTAATTCTATCATAGTAAAAATCTCCTATAAAAGTTTATTTACGTAATTCCACATCAAAACTAGCCGCATCCCTGCATGTAAAACGCAGTACGGTCTGTTTCTTATCTGCTGAAACAAGCTTGCAATAGGGAGTCTCCGCCACTTGCCACAAGCCTTTCAAAGTAACGGTTACGGGTATTTCCCCACTATCATTATCAATCCATGGCCGAGAATAGATACTCCGTTCAATCCGCTTGCCATCCTTGTCAAAAGCCTCATCGCTCGAACCGCGGTACAATGCCAGATCCGGTTGGGAAACTGTCAGCAACAGCTTGCCGTTATTTTCACGCACCATTACCAAACAGGAAGTGTCCGCCTTCTGCAACAAACCATCTGCCGGAAGCGACCGGGGAGTTTCAAACAATACGTAAGAAGTGATATTATCCGTCAGAGAATGGACAATATGGGCGTTACGATCCTGCTGGAGAACTCTATAAGCGGGGTTCTTTGCAAATGTTTTCAAGGAAGCCGCATCGGTATGAGGCAATACGGCATATTCATAAGAAGCAGCTTCCGGAGCCTTTCCATGTTGCAGTGTCAAGGAGACCCAATCACCCGAGGTGGGCTTCGCACTCCGCTCGCCTACTGTGACTTGCGGGAAATTCCTTTCATATTTCGCATCCGCCATAGAGTGCTTGGAAAGGTAATACCCCACCCCGTTCGGATCAATATAAGTCTGTCCGCCGCCTTTGCAGGCATTCCAATATTGACGGGCTTCAGGAGTTACGGCTGCCAACTGAAAAACGGTTGTCTCCGTAGGAAATTCCGAATTCGTATTTTCAATGTCTGTGCCCAGACATACTATCATGTCGCCAAAGAAGTGAAAAGACTTGCGGGCCCGATGCGAACCGTTGTACTTGTCATGTTCATGCAGCTTCATGCCGAAGTTGCCATTCAGACGCGCCTGTGACAACCCGCCGGCAAAAGCCTCGTCGGAATAAAGCATTTCCTCCATGCCGGAGAAAGTATCCACGTTCAGCACTTTGGCACGCAACTGTTCAAAAGGCAGATGAATACTGGTCACGCCCGGAATACGGTTCCAGTCAAAACCATTCTCCTGCCAACCGCTTGTAGTAAAAGTCACCATTTCACCGGGTTTTCCTGTCAGAATCTGCATACTGCCATGTGCCAGATAACGACCGTAGAAATTGGCGGGCAGATAATGTTCGGCAGCCCACAAATAGCGGGAATGTCCACGTACTACCGCCATCCAATTATCCCGGCGCTGCACAGAAACACAGCCGTAACCCAATGCAAGATTACCTTGCGGATCGGGCTCAGGACGGAAACCCTGCGCTTCAAGCAGCTCCTTCATCTTCAACTCCTGCCGGGCAGAAGCCTTCGGCAGATAATCAGGGGCATCCTTATCGGGCATTCCGGTATAAGCCGCTAAACGCAGGTAG
>ENA-OPBX01000585-OPBX01000585.1-human-gut-metagenome-genome-assembly--contig:-NODE-585-length-24993-cov-2.902358_pt1 | contig 24993 bp, 22 predicted proteins | sample MGYA00241075_ERZ501466 | MGnify/ENA primary metagenome ERZ501466 (study PRJEB25962, sample SAMEA2042633) | human gut metagenome | biome: human gut; feature: human-associated habitat; material: faeces...
CGGGAGTAAATTCCACCACCAAATGTGGTGGTGGAATTTAAAATTTCATTTTTGGACTGTAAAGCGTCTGATAAAAATTTGTTGAATAATGTTACAAGTTGTAATATAATAATCCAAGCGATTGCGTAAGCAACGCACGAAGAAACTGAATATGTAGCATAAAGGTGTCGGAGCAGACAAGCATTTGAATCTGATTTATGACAGGCGATGTGAAGCTGGCTCCGGTGAAAAGGGAAACAGGTGCAAATCCTGTACGAACTCGTCACCGTAATTAAGGAGTGACGGCCAATAAGTCACTGGGCAACCGGGAAGACGGCCGAAGCAATGATATATAAGCCGGGATACCTGCCTTTGTGTTGTACGGAAACAATAGTGTTTCAAGCCACGAGTAACTGGCTGTACGTGATGAAATAATTATAATTACAGACAAGGTTATGATAGCCGTATAGTCTGTGTTAGAAGGATTTTGACATGTATAGCTCTTTGACATAATAGTACAAAGAGCTTTTATTTTTGACGCTTTAAATGTTTTCGTCTTACATATTTAAAACATGTGCAGCTTAATAGCTGCAAGGAGAATGAAAAGGAGAAAACATGAAAAAGAAATTAGTAGTAGTACTGATGGCAGCAGTTATGGCTATGACAGCAGTGACCGGCTGTGGCAGCAAGGCAGATGATGCAAAGAATGATACACAGGCATCTAAGGCTTCAGAGAGTGAGACAAGCGCAAACGCAGATCAGGAGGCAGCAATGCATGTGGCAGATTTAATCGATGCAATCTACGTGCAGGAGAGAACAGATGATACAGACAAGCAGTGCAAGGAGGCTAAGGAGGCCTGGGACAAGCTCACAGACGCACAGAAGGAGCTTGTAGAGGGAGAAAATGCTGATCCTGACTATTTCGGCAGAGATACAGGCGATGCTTCAAAGGATGATCCGAGAAACCAGGATGATATCGGCGAGAACGAGATTCTTGTAGTAAGCTTTGGTACATCCTTCAACGACAGCCGTGTGGCTGATATCAAGGGTGTGGAGGATGCAATAGCAGCTGCAAATCCTGACTGGTCAGTCAGAAGAGCCTTCACAGCACAGATTATCATCAATCATGTACAGGCAAGAGATGACGAGAAGATTGACAATATGGATCAGGCACTTGAGCGTGCAGTCAAAAATGGTGTAAAGAATCTTGTGGTACAGCCTACACACCTGATGCATGGAGCAGAGTATGATGAGCTTTCAGAGGCTGTAGAGAAGTATAAGGATAAATTTGAGTCTGTAAAGATTGCAGAGCCACTCCTCGGTGAGGTTGGAAGTGATGCAACAGTTGTAAATGAGGATAAAAAGGCCGTTGCAGAAATTCTTACAGAGGAAGCAGTAGAAAAGGCAGGCTATGACAGCCTTGATGCTGCAAAGGAAGAGGGTACAGCATTTGTATTTATGGGACATGGAACAAGCCATACAGCAAAGATTTCATACAGCCAGATGCAGAGCCAGATGACAGCTTTGGGTTATGAAAACGTATTTATCGGAACTGTAGAGGGTGAGCCGGAGGATACATCATGTGAGTCTGTCATTGAGAAGGTGTCAGCCGCTGGTTACAAGAATGTCATTCTTCGTCCGCTTATGGTTGTTGCAGGAGACCATGCCAACAATGATATGGCGGGAAGTGATGATGATTCATGGCTTTCACAGTTTAAGGCATCAGGAAAGTTCGATAAAATCGATACACAGATTAACGGACTTGGTGAGATTGAGGGTATCCAGAAGCTTTATGTTGAGCATACAGCGGCTGCTATGAGCAAGTAGCAGTTACTTAAATGTATAGTGGGGAAGCTATAAAATAACAGGAGCAGTATATCAGACATGAGAAAATTATTCAGAAACAAGTTTACTTATATCGTTGCAATGACACTGGTTTGTGCCATGAGCCTGGCAGCCTGCGGTAATAAGAATGCAAAAGCTGAAACAGAAAGCAAAAAAGCAGTGCAGGATGCGACAGAGAGCACAAAAAAGGCTGAAAAAACAGAAAAGATAGCACTTTCAGATGGTACATATACAGCAGAGTTTACTACAGACAGCTCAATGTTTCATGTGAATGATGCATATGACAACAAAGGTACACTCACCGTGAAGGATGGCAAGGCAACAATACATGTTACTCTCACATCCACACACATTGTCAATCTCTTTTTGGGAACAGCAAAGGATGCCTCAAAGGACAAGGCTGAGCTTTTAGAGCCAACTGTAGAGACTGTCGATTATGGCGATGGCACAACTGAGGAGGTCAATGCGTTTGATATACCGGTTCCTGTTTTGGATGAGGAATTTGACCTTGCACTTATCGGTACAAAGGGCAAATGGTATGACCACAAGGTAAAGGTCTCAAATGCCACACCTGCGGACGCAGATGCAAGCGTATCTGAAAGTGCAGGAAAAGAGCTTCCTGACGGAACATACAATATCAATCTCGATTTCGAGGGCGGAAGCGGTAAGGCGAGCATTGCATCACCGGCTGAGGTGACTATAAGCGGTGGAGCCGCTACTGCAACAGTGCAGTGGAGCAGTCCAAACTATGACTATATGATAGTTGACGGACAGAAATACATGCCTGTAAATACAGACGGCAATTCTGTATTTGAAATTCCGGTTAAGCTTGATACACCTATGCAGGTTATCGGAGATACAGTTGCTATGAGCAAGCCGCACGAGATTGAGTACACACTCACCTTTCATTCAGATTCTGCTACAGAGGTGCTTGGTGAGGATGGAGAATAATTAAGCTATGCATGGAAGAAAAAAGATAATTATATATATATTGATATCAATTATAGGACTGTTCTGGCTGTCAGGCTGCGACAGTCCTTCTTCCGATTCAGGGAATACCGAATCGAAGGCTGAGGCAGAGGCACAAAACGGTCTTATATATAAGAGCAGTATGAAGCTTTTATATGCAAAGAATTTTTCTGTTGACTATTATGAGGGTGGATACAAGATACTTACTACAAAGGACGGTACCCAAATACTTACCGTGCCAAAGGGCAGAAAGACTCCAAAGGATATTGACAAGGATATCATTGTATTGAAGGAGCCTGTAAGTGATTTGTATCTGGTCGCATCAGGGGTGATGGATATGTTTGACAAGCTTGATGCAGTGGACACTATTAAATTTTCGGGGCTTGACAGTGATGGCTGGTACATTGACAGTGCAAGAAAGGCTCTTGAAAGTGGCAGGATGCTATATGCCGGCAAATATTCAAAGCCCGATTATGAGCTTTTGGTGTCAGAAAACTGTTCTCTTGCCATAGAAAATACTATGATTACCCATTCGCCGCAGGTAACTGAAAAGCTTAAAAGCTTTGATATCCCTTCAATAATCGAGTACTCAAGCTATGAGGAGGAGCCGCTCGGCAGAGTAGAGTGGGTGAAGTTCTTTGGAGCACTCACAGACCGGGATGAAAAGGCCGATGAGCTCTTTAATGAGCAGGTGGATATTGTAAATCGCATCGCAAAGACAGATGGTACCGATACGGATGATGCCACAAAAAGTGATACAGTTGCATTTTTCTATATCACATCCAATGGACAGGTTCAGGTGCGCAAAAGCACAGATTATGTGCCAAAGATGATTTCACTTGCCGGTGGAAAATATATTTTTGATGCATCAAATGACGACGATACAGGCAGGTCAACCATGAATATGCAGCTTGAGGATTTCTACAATGGAGCAATAGATGCTGACTATCTGATATATAACAGTGCGATAGACGGCGGTGTGAAGAATCTGAATGAGCTTTTGGACAAGTGCCCGGTGCTTGCTGATTTTAGGGCAGTCAAAGACGGCAATGTATTTTGCACCACGAACGATATGTATCAGCAGTCTATGTCCATCGGATATATGATTGATGATATGCATTCGATGATTACAGGTGCACCCGACAGCGGCATGAAATATCTGTTTAAGCTCAACAGGAAAATCAATAGCACAAAAAGATAAAAATCGGAGCTACAAAATGGAAAAAACCAGAAAAATAAGGTGTTTTACAACATTTATTATTCTTATAATCTTAATTATCATATTGCTTATCATGAATGTGTGCATAGGAACTGTACACATATCATTTAAGGCTGCATTTGCGACACTTTATGACCACTCAGACAGGGTAGGACGTATTGTGTGGGATATCCGCATGCCAAGAGCTATCGCAGCGATGATACTGGGCGGGGCATTAGCGCTTGCAGGATATCTTTTGCAGACTTTTTTTCATAATCCAATCGCGGGACCTTTTGTGCTTGGTATATCATCGGGAGCTAAGATGATTGTGGCACTTGTTATGGTATTTTTACTTGGAAATGCCATACGTGTGAGCTCACTGGCCATGATTGCAGCAGCGTTTTTGGGAGCAATGCTTTCAATGGGCTTTGTGCTTATCATTTCAAGAAAGGTAAGCAGCATGTCAATGCTTGTGGTGAGCGGTGTCATGATTGGCTACATATGCTCTGCGGTGACTGAGTTTGTGGTGACATTTGCAGATGATTCCGATATAGTAAACCTGCATAACTGGTCAAGGGGAAGCTTTTCGGGCATGACCTGGGACAGCGTTGGGGTGATGAGCATGGTGGTGGGAATCACATTTATTTTTGTTTTTCTCATGTCAAAGCCACTTATGGCATATCAGCTCGGAGAGTCATATGCCGTAAATCTGGGTGTAAACATAAAGCGTATCCGGGTGCTTCTGGTATTGCTTTCAAGCCTGCTTTCCGCCTGTATAGTGGCATTTGCGGGACCGATATCGTTTGTCGGAATAGCCGTGCCACACATAGTAAAAAGCATGCTAAAGAGCACAAGGCCCATATATATGATACCGGCCTGCTTCCTTGGTGGAGCGGTGTTCTGCCTGTTTTGTGATTTGCTTGCAAGGATGATGTTTGCGCCTACGGAGCTTAGTATCAGCACGGTTACGGCAGTATTTGGTGCACCGGTAGTGCTGTTTATCATGATAAGACGCAGCAAGGAGAAAAATGTCTGATGGAATATTATTTTACTGCTCAAAAGATGGCCGTTGGATATGATAACAGGCCGCTCATTGAAAATATTGATTTTTCCCTGAAGAGGGGAGAGATTCTCACATTAATCGGGCCAAACGGTGCCGGTAAATCGACTATTTTAAAAAGTATTGCAAGACAGCTTTCGCTTGTGAGTGGTACGATATATCTTGATAAAAGTGATGTAGTGACGATGAATGGCAATGAATTTGCAAAGAAAATGGCTGTTGTGCTCACCGATAAGCTAAAGACGGAGCTTATGACCTGCTATGATGTGGTTGCGACCGGCAGATATCCATACACAGGCCGGTTCGGAGTACTTTCGGATGAGGACAAAAAGGCTGTGGATGAGGCGATGGAGCTGGTCAATGTATCACAGATAAAAGATAAGGATTTTACAAAGATAAGCGATGGTCAAAGGCAGCGGGTTATGCTGTCACGGGCTATATGTCAACAGCCGGAGATTATAGTGTTAGACGAGCCTACCTCATATCTTGATATAAAGTACAAGCTTGAGTTTTTATCAATACTCCAAAGGCTTAAAAGACAGAAGAATCTTACGGTTATCATGTCGCTCCATGAGCTTGATATGGCAAAGCGTGTGTCAGACCATATTTTGTGTATAGATGGCAGATATGTGGACAGATACGGAACTCCCGAGGACGTATTTACTGACCAATATGTTTCAGGGCTTTTTGGAATTACGGCAGGAAGCTTTGACGAAACAGGAGAGGATTTAGAGCTGGAAAAACCGGATGGAAGGGCGATGGTATTTGTCATAGCAGGAGGGGGCCTGGGCAGAAAAAGCTTTAGGAGCTTACAGCGAAAGGGTATCCCGTTTGCGACAGGAATCATCTATGAAAATGATCTGGATTATCCTGCGGCAAAGGCGCTTTCTGCTGAGATTGTCAGCGCAAGAAGCTTTGAGCCTGTAGACGATGCCCTTATTGAAAAGGCAAAGGAGCTTATTGATGCATGCGAGGGCGTTATATGTGACAGAACAGAGTTTGGCACGTATGAGCAGTTTAACAGCAGGCTTTATGAGTATGCAGTCTCTACAGGAAAAATTATAAAAATTCCTTTTCATGAGGAACAATTGGCACAGCTCTAAGGAAGTTACTGTTCACACTACAGTTTTATTCATGATAAAGCAACAGACTACCACATAAATTCAGACAGCAGGTATATATATGGCAAAGGTAATTATGGTACAGGGTACAATGTCCAATTCAGGCAAGAGCTTTCTTGTTGCGGGCTTGTGCCGTATTTTCAGGCAGGACGGATACAGAGTGGCACCGTTTAAATCACAGAACATGGCGCTCAACTCTTATATAACAGACGAAGGACTTGAGATGGGACGGGCACAGGTGATGCAGGCTGAGGCAGCAGGCATTAAGCCTATGGTGTGCATGAATCCTATTCTTTTAAAGCCTACAAATAATACAGGCTCACAGGTGATTGTAAACGGAAGGGTGCTTAAGAACATGCCGGCGAGAGAGTATTTTGCATACAAGAAAACTCTCATACCGGATATAAAAAAGGCATTTAAAAAGCTTGAGGAGTATGCTGATATCATAGTGATTGAGGGCGCCGGAAGCCCGGCGGAGATAAATCTGAAGGAAAATGATATTGTAAACATGGGGCTTGCGCATATGGTGGATGCACCGGTGCTGCTCGTGGGTGATATCGACAGAGGTGGTGTTTTTGCGCAGCTTCTTGGCACACTTATGCTTTTAACCGATGAGGAAAAGAATCGTGTCTGCGGGCTTATTATCAATAAATTCCGTGGAGACAAGACGATTCTTGACCCGGGGATACAGATGCTTGAGGAGAGAGGCGGGGTGCCTGTTACCGGAGTGGTGCCATATATGGATGTACAGCTTGAGGATGAGGACAGCCTGACAGAGCGCTTTGACAAAAAGACAGATGGGCTTATTGATATAGCGGTCATCAGATATCCGAGAATATCAAATTTCACAGATTTCAATGTCTTTGAGCAGATGTCCGAGGTAACAGTGCGGTATGTGTCAACAGTAAATGAGCTGCGTCATCCGGATATAGTATTTCTGCCGGGAAGCAAGAATACGATGGGGGATCTTTTGTGGATGAGACAAAACGGACTCGAGGCCGCTGTCAAAAAGCTCTCCTGTGAGATACCTGTTTTTGGAATATGCGGAGGCTATCAGATGCTTGGGGCTTCAATAGCCGACCCTGACTGTGTCGAGGAGGGCGGATATATGCGTGGCATGGAGCTTCTTCCTATAGATACCGTTCTAAAAGACAGCAAGACACGGCTTCAGACAAGCGGTGAAATAGCACCTGTAGATGGTGTATTGAGCAGGCTTTCAGGATGTCACTTTCTGGGCTATGAGATACATATGGGTAAGAGCGCATATAGCGCAGCTTCAGATGAGCAGGGGGCTTGTGCTGACAGGAAAAATGAGTTAAATAATGTCATATCTGATGGCAGAAATGTGTATGGCTCGTACATCCACGGCATTTTTGATACTGCAGAGGCCGCCAGAGTGATAGTGGATTATATTGCCGATAAAAAGGGCATTGATGTGAATGACAGCGCTATTTTAAGCTATAAGAGCTTCAAGGAAAAACAGTATGACAGGCTTGCGGACACACTGAGGGAGTATCTGGATATGGATGCAGTGTACGGCATGCTTCGTGAGGCAAGATATGATTGAAAATAATATTATTTCTGACCATTTTACAGTTAAAGAATTAAAAAAATTAAAAATAACGTCACCTGATGCAAAAATGTACAAAAAAATCCGTTCAAACTGGGATTCGGTGGCAAAGCCGCTCGACGGCATGGGTGATTTTGAGTTTTTAACGGCTAAAATCGGTGCTGTTTTGGGAGATGAAAATATAGATATTTCAAAAAAGGCGGTCATAATTATGTGTGCGGATAATGGGGTGGTCGCTGAGGGCATCAGCCAGTCCGGACAGGAGGTGACACTTGCAGTTGCAAAATCCATGGCAGGGAATGCTTCATCTGTCGGACGCATGGCAATGACTGCAGGGCCTGATACAATTCCTGTGGATATAGGAATAAACAGTGACGAGAGTGTTAAAGGGCTGCTTCAAAGAAAAGTGCGCATGGGCACGAGAAACTTTGCAAAAGAGCCTGCCATGACAAGGGCTGAGACACTTGAAGCGATTGCAGCAGGTATAGAAATAGTGCGTGGGTGTAAGGCAGACGGCTGCAGAATTATTGCAACCGGTGAGATGGGTATAGGAAACACCACCACAAGCGCGGCAATGGCAGCCGCCATGCTAAGGTGCGATGTGGCCACAGTGACAGGGAGAGGGGCAGGCCTAAACGACAGTGGGCTTGAGAAAAAAATCCGTGTAATTGAGAGCGCAATAGAAAAGTATGATTTATATAATAAGGACACCTTTGAGATACTTATGACAGTCGGAGGACTCGATATTGCAGGACTTGTCGGAGTGTGTATAGGCGGTGCATTATACCATATTCCTGTTGTGCTCGACGGAGTGATAAGCATGGTTTCAGCGTTGGCAGCAGGAAGGCTTCTTTCCGGAGTTACTGATTTTATCATTCCATCCCATGAGGGCAGGGAGCCTGCAGTGGCGCTTTTGTGTGAGGCACTTTCCGTAAAGCCTGTCATAAGAGCATCCCTTGCGCTTGGAGAGGGAACAGGTGCCGTGATGATGTTTGCGCTTTTGGATATGGCACTTAGCGTATACAAAGGACGGACAACCTTCGACGATATCTCGGTATCACAGTATGAGAGGTACGTATAGATGATTACACTTATAACAGGCGGCAGCGGCAGTGGCAAATCAGCATATGCAGAAAAGTATATTTGTCACGCGTCAAATGAAAAAGGATGCAAAGAAAAATATTACATTGCCACCATGCAGGTATTTGATGATGAGGGGCAGCGGAAGATAGACAGGCACAGAAGACTTCGTGCCGGAAAAGGCTTTATTACCATTGAGCAGCCTCGTGATATCCAAAATGCGGTTTCTAAGCTGCAATCTGAAAACTGTTTAAAAACCGGGCGGTCAGCACTGCTTGAGTGTATGTCAAACCTTGTGGCAAATGAGATGTTTCCACCTGTAGATGCTTCCGGTATACAGGCTGCCGAAGCTGAAAAAGAGGCTTTGGACGCCCCTGAAAATATGAAGGATTATGAGACTGCTCAAATCAGCCGTGTGAGTAAAAAGGTGTTAAAAGAGGTAAGTATCTTAAGTGAAAATGTTGCGGAGCTTGTAATTGTGACAAACAATGTATTTGAAGACGGAGTCAGTTATGATGAATCAACGATGAATTACATAAAGGCAATGGGTATTGTAAACAGAGGGCTTGCTGCGATGGCAGAACGTGTCGTTGAGGTGGTTGCAGGCATTCCTGTTGCGGTTAAGTGAAGCAGTGTGGAGGTTAAGTGTATTATGAAGTTAATAAGGTCGTGCATAGTATCTTTTTCCATGTATTCAAAGATACCTATGCCACAATTTAAATGGAATGATGATGACATGAAGTACATGCTGGTATTCTTTCCGTGGATAGGAGCTGTGATTGGACTGCTTCTTATGCTTTGGAGATATATATACTCTCATTTTGGAGTGGCGGATATCTGCTATGTATGCATAGGGGCACTCATTCCGATAGCGGTTACGGGAGGCTTTCACATAGATGGTTTTATGGATACAATGGATGCGTTTCATTCATACAAACCGCGGGAGGAAAAGCTTGCAATACTTAAGGATTCACATATAGGAGCGTTTGCCGTTATAATGCTTGCAGCCTACGGATTATTATTCATGGGAGCTTTTTCTCAGATAATGGATGATAAAGCATTTATTGTTTTTTGTGCAGGCTTTTTCATCGCAAGATGCTTAAGCGGAATAGCTGTTGTGTCATTTAAATCGGCAAAAAGCGATGGACTGTTATTCATGTTTGCGGACACTGCACACAGAACGATTGTCAGGGCAGCACTATACATCCAGCTTGCACTGTGTATAGCTGTTTTACTTATTGTGTCACTGCCTTATGCGGTGGCTATGATCATTGCGGCAGCACTTAGCTTTTGGTATTATTATGTGAAAACAAAAAAGGAGCTTGGCGGCATCACAGGCGATACGGCAGGGTATTTTGTGTGTATATGTGAGTGCGCTATGGCAGTGGCACTGGGTGGTGTCTCTTTTATTATTTAGTATATTTGTTTTGAATATAGGAATGGTACGGATAAGAATTTTGATAAAAGTTGTACTATGAATTTTAAACTTTGGAATTGGAGAAAATATGAAGCTTGTGATAGGCGGAGTGGCACAGGGAAAGCTTGATTATGTGCTCGAAAATATGATAGAAGAATCAGAAAAATATGATATGTATGACTGCTTTTTTCTAAAAGATAATGCCTGCAATGATAAGGCATCAAACATGGAATGGCCGTGGGATTTTGCAGTTGATGATGAGCGGATATTCATAATTGATAAATTCCATTATTTTATCAAGGCGGTGCTTGAGAAAAATCTTCCACTGCAGGAATATATTTTGAAATTTATGCAATTTGCAGAGAAAAATAAGGATACAATAGTCATTGCTGATGAGATTGGAAACGGCATAGTGCCTCTTGATGCGTTTGAGAGAGAGTACAGGGAGCAGACAGGCAGAGCAGAGATACTGCTTGCAAAAAAAGCAGACGAGGTAGTTCGCGTAATATGTGGAATCGGTCAGAAAATAAAATAAACTGTATTTTTATAAGACACGGCTGCACTGTCTCAAACAGAGAGCACAGATATCTGGGCAGGACAGATGAGCCACTCGATGAAGCCGGAGTTTTTGAGCTAGAAAATGCACTAAATAATGGTGTATACAAGGCTTTGGAGGGAAATAGCTTAAAGGAGCAGATAATTATTACCAGTCCAATGAGGCGCTGTAAACAGACGGCAGAGATTATTTTGCCGGTCGCACAGCACCATAAAATTTATACCGTAAAAGAGTTTGCAGAGATGGATTTCGGTGAATGGGAGCTAAAAAGCTATAAAGAGCTTAGCACAGATATCCGTTTCAGGGACTCATATCAGGCGTGGATTGACAGTGGTGGAACACTTGCCTTTCCAAACGGAGAGAGCAAAAAAGAGTTTTGCAAAAGAAGTATATGTGGCTTTGAGAAGGCACTCACACAGGCATTAGAGCTTAAGAGGGCTATGCCTGATAAAGAGATACAAATAGTATTTTTTGTGCATGGAGGGACTATCATGGCGATAATGAGCCATTACTGTGATATGGATTACTATGATTACCAGGTGAAAAACGGCTGTGGCTACTCGTGTGAGGTGGCTGTTGAGGGCAATGAGATTGTGTTTAATGAAATAGTGCCCATATCGCTATGATTTATTTAAGAAGGACTAACATATGTGTTATCATATTTTTGCATTTATAGCAGGCTTTGTGCTTGATTTATTAATAGGAGATCCGCATTTTATACCGCATCCGGTCAGGCTTATCGGCTCACTCATTTCTTTTCTCGATAAGAGGCTTAATTGTGATGCCGGATATAATATCTCTGAAAAAAAATTAAATCTAATAAAATATAAAAGAGGCATGCTTCTTGCTTTTACTGTAATTTTTGCAACTTTTGCAATATCGGTAATTATTATTGTGGCAGCATACAGTATAAATTTATATGCCGGGGTAATAGCAGAGGCTGTCATGACGTGGCAGATTCTTGCCACAAAGTGTCTTCGTGTGGAGAGCATGGGGGTGTACGATGCGCTAAGGACAGATGGAGTTGATGCAGGAAGAAGGGCTGTTTCCATGATTGTTGGCAGAGATACATCTGTGCTTGATGCAGCAGGCGTCACAAGGGCGGCAGTTGAGACGATAGCTGAAAATACATCTGACGGAGTGATTGCACCTATGCTTTACACGGCAATCGGAGGACCGGTGCTTGGCTTTGTATACAAGGCTGTGAATACGATGGACTCCATGCTTGGCTACAAAAATGATAAATATATGTATTTTGGCAGATTTGCTGCAAAGTTTGATGATGTGGTCAATTTCATACCGGCAAGAATCAGTGCATATCTGATGATTGCTGCGGCATTTATCGGTGGCAGGCAGTTTGATGGCAAAAATGCATACCGCATCTTTAAAAGAGATCGTTTCAATCACGCAAGCCCCAACTCAGCCCAGACAGAGTCCGTATGTGCGGGCGCTTTAAGGGTGCAGCTTGCGGGGGATGCAGTGTATTTCGGGAAGCTTGTGAAGAAAAAATACATAGGAGACGGTCTGCATGAGATAGAGTACGAGGATATAAAGCGTGCAAACAGGCTGATGTATATTACTGCGTTTTTGTGTGAGCTTTTATCTGTGGCGGTTATGAGTCTTGTTTTAATATTGCTTTGAATATGAAAAATTGATGTAAGAATAGAAGGAGGACTTGAATGAAAAGCATCCATGGCGGTGACATATACAACAATAAAGTAAATATGGATTTTTCGGTAAATATCAATCCTCTTGGCATACCGCATTCTGTTAAAGAGGCTATGAGTGATGCACTTTCGTATGCAGACAGATATCCCGACATGACATGCAGTGGCCTTAAAAAAGCGATATCAGAGTATTTCACACAGCAAGGCTGCAGCATACAAAGCGAGGACGTAATTCCCGGAAACGGAGCCTCAGAGCTATTTATGGCGATAGCTCATGCCATAAAGCCCAAAAAAGCTGTGCTTCCGGCCCCGGGCTTTTTCGGCTATGAGCATGTGCTTCGTGCAGTCGGCTGTGATATCGGATATTTCCTGCTGGATGAGCAGAGTGATTTTTCTCCTGCTGCACGGCTGGATGCTTTAAAGGATATGCTTACAGATGATACAGATATATTTTTTATCGCAAATCCAAACAATCCGACAGGGTATCTTGCAGACAGCACTTTCATGAAGCAAATAATAGGGCATTGCAAAGAAAAGCATATTTATGTGGTAGCAGATGAATGCTTCATCGGCTTTTGTGAAAAAAATTATTCTGTTTTGTCACTTTTATGTGACTATGACAATCTGATTGTTGTAAGAGCCTTTACCAAGCTTTTTGCTATTCCGGGAGTAAGGCTTGGATATATGCTCAGTAAAAATGAGGCAGTAAGACAAAAGATCCAAAGAAATCTGCCGGAGTGGAACGTGTCTGTCCTGGCACAGATGGCAGGAGAGGCCTGCATTATGGAATCAGAGTATATTAAAGAAACGGCATCGTATGTGAGCAGACAAAGAAGGCTGCTGTCAGATGGACTAAAAAAGCTTGGTTTTAAGGTATATAAAAGTGATGCTGATTTCATACTGTTTTACAGCAAGCTTCCATTATATGATATACTGCTTAATAAGGGAATACTGATACGGGACTGCTCCAACTATGTTGGGCTTTCGGAAGGGTATTTTCGTGTGGCAGTAAAGACTTATGATGAAAATGTAAGATTATTGAAAGTGATAGGTGAGTGTATTGAAAAAAATTAAACAGTTAGAGCCGATGGAGATCGAAAAGAGGAGCTTTGAGATAATTTCACATGAGCTGTCTGAAATGCAGATTACGCTGCCTGCTGATCAGGAGATGATAACAAAAAGGGTCATACACACGAGTGCTGATTTTGATTATATACAGACGCTTAAATACTCTAAGGACGCCGTTGCTATTGCAAAAAGGCTGATATCAGAGGGCGCTGATATAGTGACTGATACCAACATGGCTCTTTCAGGCATAAATAAAAAATATCTGGCAAAATTCGGCGGACAGGCGCACTGCTTTATGGCTGATGATGAGGGCGCTCTTATTGCAAAGGAGAAAAAGACAACGCGCGCGGCAGTAAGCATGGAGTTTGCATCAAGGATAGATAAGCCTGTGATTTTTGCGATAGGAAATGCACCGACAGCGCTTATAGAGCTGTACGATATGATAGAAAAAGGAATATATAAGCCTGCATTTGTAATCGGTGTGCCGGTGGGCTTTGTCAATGTGGAGGCAGCCAAGGAGCTTATTATGGAGACAGGAGTGCCATACATAGTAAATGTCGGACGAAAGGGTGGAAGTAATATTGCAGCTGCTATATGCAATGCGCTGATTTACAGTCTGGTTGATAGAGGCTGATGCATGAGGAAATTTAGTGATTATGAGATATGGATTTACCACAGGAAGCTGTGCGGCGGCGGCATCAAAGGCGGCGGCATATATGCTTTTAACCGGAAAGGCTAAAAACAAAATAACGATTCAGACACCTAAGGGAATAGCTTACACGGCTGATATCACCGACATAAAAAGAAGTGAAAACGAGGTAAGCTGCGCCGTGATAAAAGACGGAGGGGATGACCCGGATGTGACCACCGGAGCTTATATATATGCTTCTGTACGGATTTTGCATTCCGATACATCTGCTTTATGCAAAAAAAAGCAGGATTTGGTTATCATAAATATAGACGGTGGTGACGGAGTGGGAAGAGTCACAAAACCCGGATTAGACCAGCCTGTCGGAAACGCGGCTATCAATCATGTGCCGCGTGAGATGATAGAAAAAGAGGTAAGGGAGGTCTGTGAGCTTTTGGATTTTAAGGGGACACTTGACATCACAATCTCGGTTCCAAAGGGAAAGGAGCTTGCAAAAAAGACCTTTAATCCAAGGCTTGGGATAGTTGGTGGTATATCAATTCTCGGCACAAGCGGTATTGTTGAGCCCATGAGTTCACAGGCTCTTATTGATACGATAAGGGTGGAGCTTAGGCAGAGATATTCGTTTGGGTATGATTATGTGGCGGTTGCGCCGGGAAATTACGGTCTTGACTTTATGAAGGAAAGCTATGGCTATGATCTGGACAGGAGTGTCAAATGCTCCAACTTTATCGGCGAAACAATTGATATGGCAGCAGATATGGGCTTTAAGAGGATGCTTTTGACAGGACATATAGGAAAGCTTATAAAGGTAGCAGGAGGCATCATGAACACTCATTCGAGGGAGGCTGACTGCAGGATAGAACTTTTGACGGCATTTGCGTTTAAGTGCGGTGTAGCGCCCGAATACATAAAGCGCATTATGGACAGCCTTACGACAGAGGAGGCCTTGGCGGCACTTAAGGAAAGCGGCAGGCTGTATGAGGTAATGGATTATGCGATGGAGCGCATATGCTTTTATCTGGATAAGAGGGCAAAGGGCAGACTTGAGATAGACTGTATCATGTATTCAAACGAATTTGGTGAGCTTGCAAAAAGCAGAAAGGCAGAAAAATGGTTTACTTTGTTGGCGCAGGAACAGGCGCAGCAGATTTAATAACAGTACGCGGAATGCGTCTTTTACAAAAGGCAGATGTGATAATTTATGCAGGCTCGCTTGTTAATCCACAGCTTTTGGACTATGCAGGGGAGAGCTGTGAAATATATAACAGTGCAAAAATGACACTGGATGAGGTCATCGCAGTCATGAAAGCTGCTGAGGCAGACGGAAAAATTACTGTGCGCCTGCACACGGGAGAGCCAAGCATATACGGCGCAGTGCGCGAGCAGATGGATGAGCTTGATACCCTTTTAATACCATATGAGAGCTGTCCGGGCGTGAGCGCGTGCTTTGGCGCTGCTGCATCGCTCAACATTGAGTACACGCTCCCCGGTATTTCCCAGTCGCTCATCATCACACGCATGGAGGGGCGCACGAAGGTGCCGCCTAAGGAGAGCATAGCAAGCTTTGCCTCACACCACGCTTCCATGGCGGTTTACTTAAGCACCGGGCTTTTAGGGAAGCTTACGGAAAGCCTTATTGAGGGAGGATATACGGCAGATACACCTGCTGCAATTGTATACAAGGCAACCTGGCCACAGGAGGAGGCATACGTGTGCACTGTCGCTACACTGGAGCAGACTGCGAGAGAGCACAATATCACAAAGACAGCGATTGTGCTTGTGGGGGATGTCATAGCTCACCGGCATTACGAGAAATCAAGACTTTACGCACCGGATTTTTCGACAGAGTACCGCAAGGCTTCAGTAGAGTCAAAGGATAACGATTGAAAAAAGGCGTGAATATATAAATATGGGAAATATATGGGAACTGAAAATATGAAAATTTGCATTGTAAGCTTCACAAAAAAGGGCTATGAGCTGTCATGTGACATAGCTTATAAGCTTGAAAAAAGTGAATATGAGGTGGAGATTTTTACCAAGTGCTCGAGATTATCGGATGAGAATATTCCACCGATGAAAATTTTAGAAATTCCGGCTACATATCACAAAATATATCAGACTGGACAGCTGTACAGATGAGTGAAAAAAAGGCTCTGATTTTTATCGGGGCATGTGGTATTTCAGTGAGGGCTGTAGCTTCTTCTGTAAATAACAAGCTTAAAGACAGTCCTGTTATTGTGATAGATGAGCTGGGGCAGTTTGTTATTCCGATTCTTTCAGGGCATGTGGGAGGTGCCAATGAGCTTGCTGTATTATTAGCAGCACTGATGAATGCCACACCTGTTATAACAACCGCTACTGATATCAATAATAAATTTGCAGTTGATGTTTTTGCAAAGAAATGCAGGCTTGCAATAGTCAATAAAGATGGCATTGCCAAAGTGTCATCAAAGGTATTGGCGGGAGAAGTGGTTACGATGTCAATCGACCGGGAGCACATCCCGGCTAAGCATAGGCAGCTTATAAAGGCATTTTTAGATGAAGCTGATATGAGTGCTGATGCAATAAAAACAGTGGATTTCCCACCTGTTTACGGAGCTGATATTGTAGTATCATGCGAAAAAGCAAAGGACCCTAAAAATGGCAGTATTTACTTAAAACCCACACAATTTGTACTTGGTATTGGGTGCAGAAGGGATACAGCGTTTGAAAATATTGACAGGGCAATCAGACAAAGTCTTTTAAAGCTGCAAATAGATATTTCGGATATAGACATGATTGCATCAATAGATGTGAAAAAAGATGAACCGGGAATAAAGGAATTTTGCGAAAGAAACAGGATAGGATTTGTCACTTATACCGCGGATGAGCTTATGGCGGTGCAGGGAGAATTCAGTGCCTCGCAGTTTGTCAGGGAGCATGTTGGAGTGGACAACGTGTGCGAGCGTGCAGCAGTGCTTGCATGCAGCAGGGAATGCAATAAAGCAGGAGAACTTATCTATAAAAAACATAAATATGACAGGGTAACGGTTGCGGCAGCAAAGTATTCTGATTAATCATAAATGAGGGGCAAAATACCTTTTGACCCTCATATCATTAAATATAATTGCAAATAGCTGCATGGTTACATAAAATTAGTAGAGATGGAGATTAACATGAATAAAATTTACATAGTAGGTATGGGGCCGGGCTTTGAAAGCATGATGACAAAGCAGGCGATTGACGCCCTGGAAGCGAGTGATGTCATAGTGGGATACACCGTATATATAAAGCTGCTTGGAGAAAAATTCCAGACAAAAGAGCTTTTGACCACTCCAATGCGTCAGGAAAAAGAAAGATGTCACATGTGCTTTAAAAAGGCACTTGAGGGCAAAACAGTTTCTCTTGTATGTAGTGGTGATGCCGGAATATACGGACTGGCCTCTCTTATGTATGAGATTGGGCAGGAATACGATAACGTAGAGCTTTCGGTAATACCCGGCATTACAGCGGCAAACAGTGGTGCGGCGGTGCTTGGAGCACCATTAAACCATGATTTTTGTACCATCAGCTTAAGTGACCTGCTCACGCCGTGGGATAAGATTGAAAAGCGTCTTGTGGCTGCTGCAGAGGGTGATTTTGTCATAGCACTGTACAATCCGTCAAGCCACAAGAGAAAGGACTATCTGATGAGAGCCTGTGATATTCTGCTTCGTGCGATAGAGCCTGAACGACCATGCGGCTATGTCGAAAATATCGGACGTGAGGGAACAAGCTATACGGTCTGTACCCTCGGTGAGCTTCGCAGTGCACAGGTCAACATGTTTACGACAGTCTTTATCGGCAATGAGGGTACACAAATAATTGACGGAAAGCTTGTCACAAGGAGAGGATATCAGATTGAGTAAAATACTGATTTTTGCAGGAACAACAGAGGGACGTAAGCTATCAGAGCATCTGTGTGAAAGAGGCATAGAGCATACGGTTTGCGTGGCAACAGAATACGGTGAAATCGTGCTGCATGAAAATCCGTTCGCGCATGTTCATATGGGGCGTATGGACAGCGAAGGCATGAGAAGCTTCTTTGCGGAACAAAAATGTAAGCTCATAGTGGATGCAACCCATCCGTATGCAGCCATTGTTACCGAAAATATAAAGCAGGCAGTTTATGCTTTTAATGAGACACATGCTGTTACAGACAATCAGGCGGATAGCAGCATATCAGATAATATCGAATATGTGCGTCTTAAAAGAGATACGGATATATCAGCAGATTATGATAATATCCGCTATTTTGAGGACAATGAAGCATGTGCAAAGGCACTTAACAATACAGACGGAAATATACTGCTCACAACAGGAAGCAAGGAGCTGTCAGTGTATTGTAAAACTTCAGACGTCAGGGAAAGATTGTATGTGCGCGTGCTTCCGGGGCTTGAGAGCATAAGCTTGTGCATGCACAATGATATTACAGGAAAGCACATTCTGGCATTGCAGGGACCGTTTAGCACACAGCTTAATGAGGCGCTTATTGACCAATATGATATCAGATGTCTGGTCACCAAAAAAAGCGGTGCGGCCGGGGGCTTTATTGAGAAAATAGCTGCCGCAAAAAATAAAAATATTCCGGTCTATATTGTGGGACAGCGTGTGCAGGATGATGGAATGTCATTTGAAGCTGTTTGTGAATATATTGACAGTAAATATAACAAGCTTCATATCATGCTTGCCGGCATTGGAATGGGAAATGATGCTTGCATGACAAAAGCTGTTTCAGATGCAATAGAAAGCGCTGATATTATACTTGGCGCAAACCGCATGATAGAAAAATACAGTGCGAAGATAGACAAAAAGCCGTATTATCTTGCAGAACAGATTATTCCTTATCTATATGAAATTGGTGCAGATACTGTAAAAATCAGTAATGTTCTTATATTATTCTCGGGAGATACGGGCTTTTACAGTGGAAGCAAAAAGCTGTATCTGGCGATAAAAAATGAAATATCTGAAGGAAAATTAAATGCGAATGTGTCAATCATTCCTGGAATTTCATCTGTGTCATATATGGCGGCAGCGGTCGGTGAAACCTACAACGATGCGTATATATGCAGCATCCACGGAGTAAAGCTGTCTAATATCACATCACGGATTAGCCATCATGCAAAAACGTTTATGCTGATGTCAGGTGTAAAGGATGTGAATATGCTTGGACACATATTAAGCAGTGACGAAAGGTATGGTTTACAAAAATGCTCGGTAACTGTGGGATACCAGCTATCATATCCGGATGAAATTATATCGCAGCTTTCGCCACAGGAGTGCATAAAGCTTAAAAGGGAGGGACTGTATATCTGCATGATAAAAAATCCCAATCCGGTTGCAAAAAATGTCACACCGCAGCTAAGTGATGCAGCATTTATCCGTGAAAAGGTTCCGATGACCAAAGAGGAAGTAAGGCATGTAAGCATCTGCAAGCTTCATTTGAAATCGGATTCAGTGCTTTATGATGTGGGAAGCGGAACCGGCTCCATAGCGGTAGAGGCCGCATCACTTTCCGATGATATGGACGTCTATGCCATCGAGCAGAAGGAAAATGCCGTGCAGCTTATCACACAAAATAAAGAAAAGCATGGACTTGAAAATATCCATGTTATAAATGCAAAGGCTCCTGACGGAATGGAAAATCTTCCGGTGCCGACACACGCATTTATCGGAGGCAGCGGTGGCAATCTAAAGGAAATAATAGAGGCTCTTAAAGCAAAAAATCCACATATCCGTATAGTGATAAATGCAATTTCCATGGAAACAATTTGTGAGATAAAGGAAATATTGTCGGCATATGATGTGAAAAATGAGGATATTGTGCAGCTGCAGGTCAGCCGCTCAAAGCAGATAGGACATTACCATCTGATGCAGGCAGAAAATCCGGTGTGGATATGTTCATTTGAATTTTAACCTGGGCTTTTATGCTACAACCCATAATAAATCATCGAAGGCTGATATTTTAAGGTATATGATGAAATAAAGGATGAACACATGAAAATAAATCGTTTTATGATAGCCGCACCCAAAAGCGGCAGTGGAAAAACAATGATAACATGCGCTTTACTGCAGCTATTAAAGGATAGCGGAAAAAACGTATTGTCATATAAGTGCGGACCTGATTATATTGACCCAATGTTTCACAAAAAGGTGCTTGGCGTACCATCCAAAAATCTCGATACGTTTTTTACGGATGAAAAGACAACAGTGCAGCTTTTCTTAGATGAAAGAGCCGATGGTGATTTTGCGGTGCTTGAGGGCGTGATGGGATTATATGACGGACTTGGCGGAATATATGAGCAGGGTTCGTCATACCATCTGGCAAAGGTGACGCAGACTCCGATAATACTCGTGGTGGACGCAAAGGGCATGGGAAAGTCAGTGCTTGCTCTTATAGCCGGTTTTTTGCAGTATGACACTCAGCACTTGATTAAGGGGGTTCTGCTCAATCGGATGTCGAAGGGCTATTATGACATCATAAAGCCTCTGATAGAGAAGGAGCTTTCCGTAAAAGTAGTCGGGTATTTCCCGGAACAAAAGGATATTGGGCTTTCAAGCAGACATCTGGGGCTTGTCATGCCGGATGAGCTTTCAGATATAAAAAAACAGCTCAATGAAACTGCCGACAGACTAAAAAAGACAATAGATATGGATTTGTTTATAGATATAGCAGAAGCGGCAGATGAAATTGGTGACAGCGGAAGTGCAGATGCATATAATGAAAAAAATATAGGTAATTGTGATCAAAATGAATTTTTGCAAAATAAAGCAATAAATACCGTAAACATAGCTGTTGCCATGGACGAAGCCTTTTGTTTTTACTATGAAGATAACCTAAGAATGCTCGAAAAATGCGGTGCAAAATTACGCTTTTCTCTGCTATTATGCAAATTTTCCAGGCCTTAATTCCAATCAAAGTCTTAAAAAAGAGGAGCTGAAAAAGCAGTAGCCTAAAGCTTTAAAGAAATTTAATAAGCTTATACAGCCACAATCTATAATAAATATCATACCTTTGTATGGTCAGAATAATCTGAAGGACATGAGCGAACAATTCAATTTCGATATAAAATTAATCTTTGCCATCCTGAACGGGAAGGTGTCGGCTGCAATCAACCGTAAACTCTACCGTAACTTCCGGCAGTATAATGTAGACATTACTCCGGAACAATGGACGGTGTTGCTGTATCTATGGGAAAAAGACGGTGTCACGCAACAAGAATTGTGTAACGCGACTTTCAAGGACAAACCGAGTATGACACGGCTGATCGACAATATGGAGCGCCTGAACCTCGTTGTCAGAATATCCGGAAAAACCGACCGGAGAATCAATCTGATTCATCTGACCAAGACAGGACGGGATTTGGAAGAAAAATCGAGATTTATCGCCAATAAGACCCTGAAAGAGGCTCTGCGCGGCCTCAGTGTGGAAGAATTAAGCATAAGCCAGGAAGTTTTAAGAAAAGTGTTTTTAAACACAAAAGATTAAAATGCTCCTTTCCCGTCTTTTTTTCTATGAAAAGTTTCGGAGTTTAAATAATTATGCTTTAATTTGTAGGCTAAATGGAGAAAAACATAAAAAGAAACATACAATGAATAATTTTTTAAAGAATTTGGGTATTCTCTTAATCGTTCTGGGAACTGCGGTATTGGTTCTAAGTTATGTGTGCAACTGGCTTGATTATAACTGGCCTAACGGTATAGCTTTATTGGCTATTGTGGTCGGTATTATCGTCCACATTGTCATGAACAAGAAAATACAAGATTAAGAGGTATAAAAAATGGCCCCGGAAATCCTCAAGGAAATCCGGGGCCTCTTATTTTTACGCTATCTGTTCTTACTCCTCTTCTGTTGTGGGGATAATCAGACGATAACCTTTTCCATGGACGTTGTTGATCTCGATGGAAGGATCGTCTTTCAGATGCTTACGCAATTTTGTGATATACACATCCATGCTCCGTGCATTGAAATAGTTATCATCAATCCAAATCGTCTTCAAAGCCAGTTCACGCTGTAATACATCATTGGCATGTGCACAAAGCAATGAAAGCAACTCGCTCTCCTTGGTTGTCAGCTTGGTCTGCTTGTCACCGATAGCCAAAATCTGCCGTTGCGTATCGAAAGTGAAACGACCTAGTTTATACATATTCGTTTCTTTTACTTTCTTGCCTCTCACACGGCGTAAGATGGCCTCCATACGGAATACCAATTCTTCCATCGAAAAAGGTTTGGTGATGTAGTCGTCAGCCCCTATTTTAAATCCGTCGAAAATATCCTCCTTCAGGTTTTTGGCCGTCAGGAATATGATAGGTATTTCAGCATTGACCTGCCGGATTTCCTGTGCCAACTGGAATCCATCCTTTTTAGGCATCATAACGTCCAACACACACATTTCATAACGGTTCTTCAAGAAGGCCTTGTAACCGGCATCTCCGTCCGGAAATAGTTCCGCCTCATAACCCTTTGCCTGTAAATACTCTCTCAGCAACATGCCCAGGCTCTCATCGTCCTCGCATAATAATATTCGCAATTTTTCTTCCATAATTCTTATTTTTTTATTGTTGGTAATGTGATTATAAATTTCGTTCCATGACCGTATTCGCTTTCTGCATGTATCACGCCATTCTGTAGCCCCACGATCTTCTTGACGTAGGCCAGTCCTAAACCGAAACCTTTAACGTCATGTTTATTGCCGGTATGCACACGATAAAACTTATCGAAAATCCTCTTCAAATCATCTTTCTGTATGCCTATGCCGTTATCTTCTATTGAAATATTGATCTTGTCTCCCGTATTCCATGTCCGAAGAGTCAAATGCAGTTCCACATCATCACGCTTATATTTGACTGCATTGTCCATCAAATTGAATATCACATTCGTAAAGTGCATCTCATCCACATAAATCTCCGCCTGGTCGGCTTTGAAATCAGACGATATGCTTCCTCCGTTCTGCGACACCTTCAAGGTAAACGTCTTAATGACCCCCGCCAATAACTGATGTGCATCCAACTCTTTCTGCTTAAAAGCTATATTATCTCTGTCGTACAAAGACATTTGCAATACTTTTTCCACCTGAAAACGCAAACGTTTGGTCTCATCGTTAATGACCCGTGAAAGATTCTCGTACATCGCCTCACTCTTCTTTATCGACTGGTCGCTCAGCATCTGGGCTGCCAATGAAATAGACGAGATCGGGGTCTTGAATTCATGCGTCATATTGTTAATGAAGTCATTTTTCATTTCCGTCACCTTTTTCTGGCGGAATATCACATATATCGTAAAGACAAAAGTGACAAACAGAATGATGGTAAAGGCCAATGCCGGAATCATCATCCGTGCCGTTTCCAGCAAATAGGAATTCATATCCGGAAAATGAATCCTCACAATGCCGATTTTACCCGCAGGGTCATTGCGGAACAAGACCTGGGAATATGAATAGTCTTTCCCTTTCTCTTCGTAGTCCGGGCAACGGTATACTTCTCGTCCGTCATTGGTAGCCACCGTGAAATGATAAGGAATACTGATTCCATTATTTTCAAGCGCATTACGGATGTCCTGATCCAGCAATTTGAAATTAATCCGCTCTTCCAGAGGTTTCTCACTCGCTTTATACAAGATAGTGTATATTACTTCATCAAGCAAACCCTTATGATATACATACGCATTCTTCACATACTCCTGAAACGACCTGGTGGCCTCGTCAATCGAATTATTACGCTCGATACGCAATACTTTCGGCATAGTAGAAGGATGCTTCACTATCGTATGCAATTCGAAATCGGAATATATCTTTTCACCTCCGTGTGCAGCTCCTACACCGTTGCTCGCATCTGTAGTACCGACTGCCCCTCCCATATAAAGCTTGGGCAAAGAATCCGAACTCGGGCTTAAATTGTCCCGCGTAAAATTCTCCAGATAACGAAACGTCTCGTTCTGCTCCAAGTTACGGGATGCCTGATTCAGACTACGAACTACGGATTCGTCAAATTGTTCCTTCCGCATTTTCACCATCTGCTCGATGTAGCGCATCTGCAACAAAAGAAGTCCCAAAAACGAAACTCCGATAATTACACTTACTATCCAGATTGTAGACCTTTTCATATCAGCAAATATACATATCGAAAACGGGCATTAAGCTCATAAAAACTTATTCCTTCATTGAATTTAACGTTATTAACGATAAAGTAGCATAAAGTGATTTATACAAGCAAACAAAGATTGCTTTATCTTAAAAACGAACGATTCTATGGCCAACAGAAGGATATCCGTATATATTCCTCAAACGAAACCTCTCACATGTCCTATAGATACGTTTTTTATTGTACGGCAAACGAAAAAATCCCGCCTTTCAACTTACTTGTTCACCCAAGCAAAAAAGTCGAAAAGCGGGATACCTTCAGTAGCTTAGTTTATTATTCTTCTTTATCTTGTTTAGCTTCAAAATCCTTAATCAGTTTCCCCTGTACGTCTGCCGGTACCAGTTCGTAGCTGGCAAACGCCATGATAAAAGAAGCACGACCACCGGTAATGGAACTTAAAGAGGTGCAATAATTAGACATCTCTTTCAACGGCACTTTAGCCACAAGTTTCTCATAACCGTTCTCGCTGGTCATCCCCATAATCATGCCACGTCGTCCTTGCAAATCGCTCATCACATCGCCCATCTTGTCGCTGGGAACAAAGACCTCCACATCGTAAATAGGCTCCAAAATCTTCGGACCGGCCTCTTTAAAGGCCATACTGAAAGCATTACGCCCGGCCAACATAAAAGAAATCTCATTGGAATCTACGG
>ENA-OPBX01000642-OPBX01000642.1-human-gut-metagenome-genome-assembly--contig:-NODE-642-length-22996-cov-4.044244_pt1 | contig 22996 bp, 21 predicted proteins | sample MGYA00241075_ERZ501466 | MGnify/ENA primary metagenome ERZ501466 (study PRJEB25962, sample SAMEA2042633) | human gut metagenome | biome: human gut; feature: human-associated habitat; material: faeces...
CTCAGTAACGCAGCCAAAATTCATTCCAGATTGCCTGCGGCAATGGGATTTTGGCTTGTATGTCTCGGGATAGTGGTGTGTGAACAGTAACATTAGATTTACTATTGGTAACTGTTTTACAGTTTTAAACCAATAGCTTCATTCACATATGAAGTGATAAAATCCGGTTTGCGACCAGTACCGTGCCTGTCGGGAATTTCGATGATCAGAGGGGTCTTGTGATGAAGCTTTACATCATCTATAATTTCGGGAAACTCCCGGCCGAATTTCTCGGTCAGGAGTATGATTCCGATTTCTTTATTGGAGATAGCTTTCTGCAAAGCATCTTTTAATTCATCATGTGTGTGTACGACCACGCCCTCTACACCTGCCAGTCTCATCCCTGTGTAGGTATCGATATTGTCGCTGATCAAAAACATCTGCATCTTATAACTGTCCCAGGATCATGAAGGAGATGATCAGTCCATAAAGGGCAACACCTTCTGCAAGACCTACGAAAATAAGGGATTTACCAAGGATACTCTGATCCTCGCTGATAGCACCTAAGGCTGCGCTTGCCGCACTGGCAACGGCAATACCACCACCGATACAGGAAAGTCCGGTTACAAGAGCTGCTGCGATATAACCCATACCTGTTGCAAGTGTGCCTTCAGAGCCTGCAGCGGCCTGTACGGAAGAAGCACCTGTGAACATAACTGCAATGGCGATAAGCATGGTTCCAAAGAAGAAGAATGCGTTTACACCGAGAGCTGTTTTGTAACGTCCGCGGTTTTTTTCACCGATGAGATAGTAGCCAAATGGAAGAATGATGCTGAGTACCAGTGCGATTGCTAAAATGATCTGTGCGATTGTTGTCATAATTAAATCTCCTCTTAGTTCTTGATTTTTCTGTTCATATATATCATATTTATTCGGCTTCGAATATCTGGCTGACCGACAGATATGGGTTTCCCGAGGATGATATATAAATGAAAATAGTATAATTTCTGATGATCTTTCTGTCTATTTTACAGAGCGGAACGGCTCAAATTTACGTCCTGTACCTTTGTAGAAGCGGCTGAACATTTCATAATATTCCAGACGAAGCACCTGGATACCGACGATCAGGCCCTCCATACCACATACAAAAAGGTTTCCCAGAACTACTACTATCCAGTTCAGGTTTCCACTTTCTGCGCCTGCAAGCATGAGAACGACTTCCATCATCGCTGCATGGCTGACTGCGAAAGCTCCGATACGGACGAAGGAAAGGGTATTGGAGAAGTAGCTTAACAGGACTTCAAACATTTCAAAAAGTCCCTGTACAACGAACATTCCCTTCTCTCTTGGCATAACTTCTGATTTCTTCTCAATGAGGGCTGTAAGTGGCTCTTTCAGGAAGATTAGGATCAATGGTACGCCGAACATGATAAACAGTACGATTCCGCCGGGAAGTGTTTTGCCATTCAGTATAAGTGCAATGGAGACAACTGCAGAGCCGTAGAATACCAGACCAGCTACTGAGTTTGTATCAAACCAGATGTGTTCTACATCTCCGGCTTTCCAGGCATTCAGGATGTTAAATACCATACATAAAAGGATCAGGCACATACCAAAACCAATGGCAACAATAAATACTGTATTCAGCTTTCCGATAAACGGAACTGACATCATATTGTTCATCGGGCGAAGCCACAGGGCTGGTATCACATCTTCGAATCCGAAGATACTTCCGAACATAAATCCGAAGATTGTGGAGAACACACCTGCACAACTGATAATGCCTGCCAGTGTGATATGTTTGAATTTATAAAGCAGGAAACCTCCGATAAAGAGCAGCAATCCCTGTCCCACATCACCGAACATTGCACCGAAAATAAAGGAATAAGTCAGTGCCACAAACCATGTTGGATCCATCTCGTTATAGGCCGGAAGACCATACATTTTGATGTACATTTCAAATGGTTTAAACAGTTTCGGGTTCTTCAGTTTGGTAGGTGGCTGCTGGTGGATGCCTGGCTTCAGATGTTCGTCCTCTTCACCGTCAATAATACAGAAAATGCGGCTGTCGTCTTTGATATCATTCTGGAAAGAATGGGCATCTTTCTCTGTCATCCATCCACATAAGATATAGAAAACGTCCTTATCCCCATGTGTACATGCTGCAAGTCTGCGCACATCAAAGTTACCGGAAAGCTGTGCGATAGCATTGCGTGATGCAACGATATCCTTCTGATTTCTAAGAAGAAAATCTGCTTTTTTCTGATCGGCAGATGCCAGATCAGCAGCAGCTCTGTTGCGTGTTTCAGTCAGTTGTTCGAAAGCTTCTTTTGCTGTTCCCTCATAAGTATCCGGCATATAAATACGCTCGAAGTGCATGGAAGAATAGACGGCTTTTACTTTCTGGGCTTCGTGCTCCGGGACAAAATACAGACCCCAGACATACTGGTCATCTTCATCACATTTAATGAAAATTGTGTCCAGATTTTCGTAAATATACTTTTCAAATTTCTGGTAATATTCCTTCTCAATCCTTCCGAAACGGAAGTGGATGAACTGGAATTTCAGGATTGAGGAAATATTGTAATTAATATTTCTGAACGGGCGGATCACTCGCAGAGATTCATCCAGAGCTGCAAGCTGACTCTCCAGATCAGCACGTTTATTGCTTAGTTCCCGATAATCAGACTGAATCCGGCGGATTGTATTTAAAGCCTGTTCAGTATCCATGGGTTTGGCAGAAATCTTCTCCGGATCTGCCAGTTCATCATAGAAACTGTTGGCAGTAGAGAGTGCTTCCTTATATGGATTGATTTCCATAAACGGAGAAAGACTCTCTACTGCGGTCAGCTCGGAAAGGGCATTTTCCAGATGAATTTCGTACTTGGAAAGATAGGTGTTTACCACTCTGTCAATATCGGCCTTAGGACCGGTAATGCTCAGGAACTTCATTTTCTCAATCATAAATTCACCTCCTGGTTAATGTTCTTTAAACTGCGAAGCAGTTATTCAGTTATGCGCCATATAGAAATCAACTGTTGCAAATATAACGCATGGCTTCATCATGCTGCACACCGTAACGTACGCATTCAATGGCGATAGTCAGGCGGTTTACTTCGTGTTCCTTGTTATACAGATAAGAATAGATCACTGCTACAGAATATGGATTTCTGTGGGATTCCTTCTCAAGGATCGAGCGGTGGATGTGGTTGTAGAATTCTTCCAGATTGGCTACGGTAAGCTGTTCATATTTGTTGCCGTACCATGTTTTCTGGAAAATTCTTCGACCTTCTTCGTATGAAGGTGCTTCCACCAAAGCTGTGATCTCTTCTTTCTTTAACTTATAATTTACAGGGATCAGCAGGGCATAAATACTTGCCGGATCCATGTTGTAATACCTTTTGGAACGCTGGATAAACTGCAGGTTCAGCATATCAAATTTCTCGCCGTAAGTGCAGGTAATCTCTTCCAGATCTTTACCTTTAAACAGCTTCTTACGGATGTTCCAGATCTGGGTAAAATAGTACAGATCCAGTGCCATACCATAGTCGAAGAGAAGTGCTGTTTCATGCTCCTGGATCTTCGAAAGCGGGATGTAAAATTCGTTTCCTTTGAGGCAGGAGATCAGTTCCTCCATGGTGGAACAGGTAGTGATCCGGTCTACATCAATATTGGAATGCAGACGGAAAAATTCACGGTACGGAGAAACATCTACAGGATCCGTGTCGCGGTGATCGAAGATATTTGTCATGACTTCCTTCAGTACACGGATTTCATATCGCTTGGAATACAGATCCAGAAATTTACGCTGCTCCGGGTTGGCAAAGTGATAAATTCTGGAGAAATTCTGGAATATGGATTTCTTCAGAAGCTTCTCAATCTGGCCACGGTGCAGGGTATTTTCATCCAGTGCATCCCACCTGGAAGAGTATTCCGGCATTCGCTTCAGATAGGCGGCTACCTGCGTGACATCGGAGAGTTGGAGGATTTCCTCGAACTGATCCATGGTAGTAAGCCTGCTCTGCATTGCGCGGATTTTCGTGGAAAGTCCGCTGTAGGAGAGTACGCCTCCCATTGTTTTTCACTTCCTTTCCTGATGTCATCTAGAGTGTGTCTGAGACAGATCTTTACATAGTTAGTATTTTCTCAAACAATTCTCTGGAAAGTTGTGAGTGCTGCTGTTCGTAATGAGCATCCAGTGAAGAAAAGGTAGCGTCTGTGTCTGCACGTAACTGTGCCAGGCGAGAATCTTTTTCTTCTTCCAGTTGCTGACGGATCCGTCGAATCTGCTCTGCTGTCCGGGTCTCCAGCTGCTCGTCATAATTTTTACATTTCTGTTCTGCCTCTTCAGAAAGCTGTTGCTTTTGCCGGTCGCAGTCTTCCATGATGCGTTGGGCTGTAAGCTCGATTTCAGATAATTTGTTAAGTATCTGCTCCATCTTCAACCTCCTTGGTTGTCAAAATTTTACAAAAAAACCAGATTTACTATGTGAAAAATAGTAATATCTGTTAGATATCATACACCCTTTTGTTAAAAAAAACCATCTAAATTTTTTTCAGAAATAAAAAAATTGTTATTTTTTAGACAAGTTAAAGAAATCTCCTGCGAATATCTGTCCGGGATGTAATTGACGTTAGGAGTATGGTATGGTAGTTTATTGGTGGCAGGAAATTGCACGCACATCTTGCGTAAAGCATTTTTCAAACACGCTCTGGAGATATAAGAAAAGGAACAGGAGATTTTTATGAGATTAAGAAATATTCCGGGAGCTCAGGATGCAATTCTGGAGAGCCCTTATGTGGTGCAGGAACCACAGACAAAGAAAGGACACTGGGGGGAGGTTTTTGTGAAAAAGCAGCCTCTTCATATTGAAGTAGGGATGGGAAAAGGAAGATTTCTTATGGATCTGGCCCGGCTGCATCCGGATATCAATTATATAGGAATCGAGATGTATGACAGCGTTCTTCTTCGCGCATTGCAGAAGAGAGAAGAACTGGAGGAGAATGGAGAGGTTTATTCTAATTTATTTTTTATGAGAGTGGATGCCAGACTTCTGCCGGAAATCTTTGAGAAAGGTGAAGTAGATAAGATTTATCTGAACTTTTCCGATCCATGGCCAAAAGCCCGCCATGCAAAACGTCGCCTGACATCCAGAGAATTTCTGGCACGTTACGACCAGATTCTGGTTCAGGATGGAAAAGTGGAATTCAAGACAGATAATAAGGAACTGTTTGAATTTTCCCTGGAAGAAGTGGAGGAAGCCGGATGGAATCTGGAAGCTTCTACCTTTGATCTGCATCATAATGAAGAGATGGTACAGGGAAATGTTATGACAGAATATGAAGAGAAATTTTCTTCTATGGGAAATCCAATCTGTAAGATGGTGATTTCCAGAGGGTGTCACAGATAAAAAAGCAGAGCAATCATCTGGTTTATAGCAATTCCGTAGTGAAGTGGATTGCGATTATCCATTTGACTATCTGTTGTGGCTGGCAGTGCATATTATAGTATAAGAAAATTTCGGGGCGCTTCGCGCCCCGAAGGAGTCAGCCAGTGAAACGAAAAAGTTCTTTCCATAATAAGATGCTACAATTCCGCTATGAACACAAAAACTTTGATAATACCTTCAGCCGCCTGCGGAAATCCGCAGAAGAGGTCAATAAAACACTTAACAAAATGTCCCAAAACGACGAAAAAAAGGAAAAATAAATGAAATAAAAAAAAATCTGATTTTTTTTGAAAAAACCTATTGACATTTAAACGACTATTATATATAATATCACTTGCGTTGAGGGTGATGCAAAACTTCAACACAGAGAAAAACAAAAGAATATGCGCTTTTAGCTCAGTTGGTAGAGCACCTGACTCTTAATCAGGGTGTCCAGGGTTCGAACCCCTGAAGGCGCACTAAGAACACTGTTTTTGCGGACAATGCGATTGCCGCGGGGACGGTGTTTTTTATGTTTTACGGGAAAGTGAAAAATAAAGGTGTCTGGGAAATAGATAGAAATGAAATATTTACGCCCTTGCGGAGAAAGTTCCACAAGGGCGTAAAAGTATTTTATGCTGCTGATAGCGCTTGAAGAACACAGGGTCAAGCTGGTAAATATCTTCATGCAGGAGAGAAGACTGCTGTGCAAGATGCAGATAAACTCTCTTTATAACCAGTCATCACACTTTATACAAACCATCCTGATAACATTGAAATCCCTCCCTGTTGGAAAGAGTTGATGACATTGAATTTTTATAAGTCGGAAACATATAAGACATTGCAAGAAAAAGAAAAGGGTTTGTGAAAAGATTTTAACGCTTTTCGTATCAAAAGATGCACTATGGCTTCTGATTATGTTATACTCTATACTCAGTGTATTGTCGAAAGAAGAGGAATAAGTCAAATATCTGGGTTCCGGTCTGGTCAAAGGAGGTTACGGTATCGAATGAAAAAAATACTAAAAAGAACAGGAAAAATATTTTGCCTTTTCCTGCTGATCGTGGTGCTGGTAAATATACTTTCACCTCTTTTTTGCAGGAAACCGGACGAAACATATGTGGAAAGTCTGAGAAAGACAGAATTTACATCAGAGACAGCAGGCGTAGAAAGAATTTGCTGCATTGACGATAATGAAGAGGCACTTTTGTGGAGGCTTCGTATGATTGGCACTGCGAAGGAGAGCATTGTACTGTCTACCTTTGACTTACGCGCGGATGATAATGGCACTAAAATTCTTGCCGCATTGAATTGCGCTGCGGCAAGAGGTGTGAAGATTCAGTTATTGATCGATGGAATTTATCAGCAACTGTTTCTGGCTGGAAGCAGCGATTTCCAGGCTCTGGCATCATATGAGAATGTGGAAGTGGGAGTTTACAATCCGGTGACACCGGTCAATCTGTTTAAGGTGAATTATCGCATGCATGATAAATATCTGATCGTGGATGAGAAAATGTATCTGCTGGGCGGACGCAACAGCAATGATATCTTTCTGGGGGATCAGACAAAAGGCATTAATGAAGACAGAGATATCCTGGTGTATGATACATCAGAAGGACAGGGAGAGTCTCTGAACCAGCTTGAGGATTATTTCCATAAAATATGGAAGGAAAGCTGTGTGAGCATTAAAAACGGCAAACAATCTTCCAGATATACGGATGCATACCGGCACATGGAAGAAATTTACATATCTCTGCTGAAAAGGTACAATGATATAGAAACCTACAGTGCATGGGAAAAGGATACGATAGAAGCAAACAAGATCACTCTGATCAATAATGGAATTGAGGCGGGACGAAAAACACCGCAGGTTCTCCAGACAATTCAGTATCTTACTGAAAATGCAGATCATGTAATAATACAGACTCCTTATGTGATCTGTAATGGTTACATGTATGATGTATTGCAGGGGATTTCAGATCATGCAAAGCTTCAGATCGTGCTGAATGCAGTGGAAAAAGGCTCTAATCCATGGGGCTGTACAGATTATCTTAATCAGAAAAAGAAAATTCTGGAAACAGGGGCAGATGTGTATGAACTGATGAATGATTATCCGGTTCATACAAAAGCTGTGCTGATAAATGACCGTCTGTCAGTAGTAGGTTCCTATAATCTGGATATGCGAAGTACTTATCTGGATACGGAACTGATGTTGGTAATTGACAGCGAAAAACTGAGTCAGCAGATTCACGAAACAGAATCAGATTATATGGAAAAAAGCAAAGAGGTACTTGCAAACGGTCAGGAAACCGAAGGCGCAAAGTACCAGGGGAAAGTGTTGAATCGGAAAAAGAAGTTATACTACGGCGTGCTCAGGATTATCATTCGTCCTCTTCGGCAGCTGCTTTAGAGTGTGTTTGGAAAATCATTCCCAAAATCTCCTGCAAATTGTGACGCACATCTTGCGTAAAGCATTTTTCAGACACGTTCTAGAAAATAGTATCACAAGTATATGTCATATAAATGTTCAGTAGCTGAAAAAAAGCGTTGTCAATCAGACTACAGAAGATTAAAATAGACATAAAAGCAGCTGTTACAACTGTTGTTGATGTAAAGGAGGAAAAGCTTTTATGGACTTAAAGAAATTTATGCTGGAAGGTAATCCTGTATGCAGAAAGGAAGCTGTGATCGTGGGCGATCATTTCAGGATTACAATGTTGACAACTGCCCTGATTCGTTTTGAGTACAGCGAAGACGGAGGATTTGAGGACAGAGCAACACAGATGGTATGCAATCGTGATTTCCCGGTGCCGGAATTCAGGGTGAGCGATGGCGGTGAGGAATTACATATTTACACCAAAGACCTGGAAATCCACTATGACAGACAGAAATTTTCTCCAAGCGGTCTGATGATACGTGTTGCGGGTGGAAAAGCCAGCGAGCGTGTGTGGCATTATGGTGATGAACCAAAAGATCTGCTGGGAACAGCCAGAACCCTGGATGAAGCAGACGGTGAGATTCCGCTGAGTCATGGAATTATGTCCAGAAACGGTTTTTCAGTGCTGGATGATTCCCACACAATGGCTATGGGCGAAGATGGAATGGTAGAGCCACGTCAGGGAAACAGAGCAGACTTTTATTTCTTTGGATATGGTCACAGATATGTGGAATGTCTGCAGGATTTTTACAGATTATGTGGAAAAACACCTCTGCTTCCAAGATATACGTTCGGAAACTGGTGGAGCAGATATCACAAATACACAGAGACAGAGTACAAAGAACTGGTAGAGCGTTTTGAGAAAGAAGAAGTGCCATTTTCTGTTGCAGTTGTAGATATGGACTGGCATCTGGTAGAGGATGTACCTCCTGTATATGGAAGCGGATGGACAGGATATACCTGGAATAAGAAGTTTTTCCCAAATCCGCCTGAATTTATGGACTGGCTGCACAAACATGGATATAAGATCACACTGAACGTACATCCGGCAGATGGAGTGCGTGCTTATGAAGAAGCCTATCCGAGAGTTGCAGAGAAGATGGGAATTGATCCTGCAAGTAAGGAACCGGTACTTTTTGATATGACAGATCCGAAATTCATTGAGACATATTTTGAGGAACTGCATCATCCGATGGAAGAAGAGGGAGTAGACTTCTGGTGGCTTGACTGGCAGCAGGGAACTGTAACCAAGGTTCCGGGACTGGATCCGCTCTGGATGCTGAACCACTATCACTATCTGGACAGCAAGTGGAAAGGAAAACGTGCGCTGACTTTCTCAAGATATGCAGGTCCAGGAAGCCACAGATACCCGGTTGGTTTTTCCGGTGATACGTTCATTACCTGGGAGAGTCTGAAATTCCAGCCATATTTCACAGCAAATGCCAGCAACATCGGTTTTGGATGGTGGAGTCATGATATCGGTGGACATATGTTTGGATACAGAGACGACGAGCTCACTGCAAGGTGGGTACAGCTTGGAGTCTTTTCACCAATGAATCGTCTGCACAGCACAGATAACCCGTTTAATGGAAAAGAACCGTGGAAATACAACCAGATTGTAGAAACAGTAATGAAGAATTTCCTGAAACTGCGTCATAAGCTAGTTCCGTATCTTTACACCATGAACCGTCGTGCAAGCAGAGCGGGACTGCCGCTGGTACAGCCGATGTATTATCTGGAGCCGGAGCGTGAGGAAACCTATGAAGTACCGAACAACTATTATTTCGGCACAGAGATGATGGTATCTCCAATCACAGATAAGCTGGATCCGGTAACAGGACTTGCAGGCGCAAAGACATGGATTCCGCAGGGAATCTGGTATGATTTCTTTAACGGAAGAGCATATAAGGGCGGCAGAAAAGTGGATCTCTGGAGAGATATTTATGAGATGCCGGTACTTGTGCGTGAAGGCAGCATCATTCCACTGAAGGACATGGAAGGATATGATAATTCCATTGAGAATCCTGAGAAACTGGAAGTACTTGTATATCCTGGAGAATCAGGAGAATTTGTACTCTGGGAAGACGGTGGGGACACACCGGAAGACCTGGATGAGAATTGGGTATCCACCAGAATGACGAAGACTGCAGATGAGAATGGAACAGTATTTATTGTAGAAGCTGCACAGGGAAATACAGCAGTGATCCCGCAGAAACGTTCCTGGAAGATCCGCTTCTGCAACATTCAGGACAAACCGCAGGAGGTTACTGTAAACGGACAGGTATATAAGGATGCAGAGTTCGCAGAGGATAAGAAGCTTCATGGAACAATAGTGATCCTCAAGGATGTGCCGGCAGATGCACAGGTGAAGGTTACTTTTGCGGCAGATGCAGCTGTTTATCAGAGAGATTATGCAGAAGAGGTCTATGAGATTCTGGAAAAAGCACAGATTACCTATGCACAGAAGACAGAGGTTTATAAAGTAGTGAAAGAACTGGGCACAGAAGCAGTGCCTGTTCTGGTATCCATGAATTTGAATCCGTCATTGCTTGGGGTACTGATGGAGATTCTTACAATGGGAATTTAACCGAATCAAGCTAGTGTGCCAACAAGTTGATTTCTCGAACAATCTTGCGTCTAAATTTCTTATTTCCGCGTTGTCGTCGGTCGCCGTAGCCACCGCTACGCCTCCTTCCTCCGCCTTGAAATAAGAAAATTTATCCTGCAAGATTGTTTCAAGAATCAACTTGTCGGCACACTAGTTCTCTGCGGTAACACAAAAATCCCGCTCACAGTTGTGTCTTACTGTGAGCGGGATTTCACATTTTAAAAGAAGGAGTGCCGGATCTTGCGATCCGGCAAGTATGAAAAAGAAAAAGTTTTATTATAAATAAAGCGTTTGCTTTATTTGCTTATTAATATACAGGGAAAATGTGTGCAAAATGTGATGGACTGTTGAAGAAATTGTGATTAAATTCTAAAAAACTTATAAAAAAAAGAAAAAGACCTGAAAAGGTCTGTAAAAAGAAGGAGGGCCGGACCTTGCGGCCCGGCATAAGTATGAAAAAGAAAAAAGTTAAAAATCTATGTGAAAAAGCATTTGCAACCTGTCTGTAAAGCATTTGCTTTATTTGCTTATTAATATACAGGGAATTTGTGAGCAAAATGTGATGGACTGTTGAAAAAAACGTGATTAAATTCTAAAAAACTTATAAACTGGCAGGAAGAAAACACAAGGTGGAAAACTGAAAATAAGCATTGTAAAAATCCGAACTGTAATTTATAATAAAATTCAATGGTAACGGTTCAATATCTTTACAGTTACAAATAATGAGAAACAAGGAGGAAAACATGAAAAGAGAAACAGTCGTCGTACTGGATTTCGGTGGTCAGTACAATCAGCTGGTTGCCAGACGTGTAAGAGAATGTAACGTATACTGCGAAATCTATTCATACAAGACCGATCTTGAGAAAATCAAGGCAATGAATCCTAAGGGAATCATCCTTACCGGTGGTCCGAACAGCTGCTATGAGGCAGATTCACCTACATGCAATAAAGAATTATTTGAGCTTGGTATTCCTGTTCTGGGACTTTGCTATGGCGCACAGCTTATGATGCATGTTCTGGGCGGAAAAGTTGAGAAAGCAGATGTGAGCGAATATGGAAAGACAGAGGTTCTGGTAGATAAGACAGATTCTAAAATCTTCAAAGACGTATCTGACAAAACAATCTGCTGGATGAGCCACACAGATTATATTTCTCAGGTTGCACCAGGATTTGAGATTGCTGCTCACACAGCAGACTGTCCGGTAGCAACTGCACAGAATGAGGAGAAGAAGCTGTATGCGATCCAGTTCCATCCGGAAGTGCTTCATACAGTAGAAGGAAAGAAGATGCTTTCCAACTTCGTACTTGGTGTATGCGGATGTGCCGGAGACTGGAAAATGGATGCCTTTGTTGAGCACACTATCAGAGAAATCCGCGAGAAGGTCGGGGATGGAAAAGTTCTCCTTGCCCTGTCAGGTGGTGTTGACTCTTCCGTTGCAGCAGGACTTCTTTCCAGAGCAATCGGCAAGCAGCTTACCTGTGTATTTGTAGATCATGGTCTTCTTCGTAAAGATGAGGGAGATGAGGTTGAGGGTGTATTCGGACCAAAAGGTCAGTTTGACCTGAACTTTATTCGCGTCAATGCACAGCAGAGATATTATGACAAGCTGGCAGGTGTTACAGAGCCTGAAGCAAAACGTAAGATCATCGGTGAAGAATTTATCCGTATTTTTGAAGAAGAGGCCAAGAAGATTGGTGCGGTAGATTTCCTGGCACAGGGAACTATTTATCCGGACGTTGTAGAGAGTGGTCTGGGCGGAGAGTCCGCAGTGATCAAATCTCACCACAATGTAGGCGGACTTCCGGATTTCGTTGATTTCAAGGAAATCATCGAACCGCTCCGCGACCTTTTCAAGGATGAGGTTCGTAAAGCAGGTCTGGAGCTTGGAATTCCGGAGAGACTGGTATTCCGTCAGCCATTCCCGGGACCGGGACTTGGAATCCGTATTATCGGTGAAGTTACTGCAGAGAAGGTTCGTATTGTACAGGATGCAGATTTCATTTATCGTGAAGAGGTAGACAATGCTGCAGCTGAGTATAAGAAAGAACATGGTGAAGATCCTTCATGGATGCCGAACCAGTATTTTGCAGCACTGACAAATATGCGAAGTGTAGGCGTTATGGGTGACTTCAGAACTTATGATTACGCTGTAGCGCTCCGCGCAGTGAAGACTATCGACTTCATGACAGCCGAATCTGCTGAGATTCCGTATGCAGTACTGAATAAGGTTATGAACCGCATTATTAACGAAGTTAAGGGCGTTAACCGCGTATTCTATGACCTGACCAGCAAGCCACCGGGTACGATTGAGTTTGAATAACGGACAGAAAACCTCGGATGCCCATTTTATAAGGGTTTCCGAGGTTTCTTTATGTCTGTTGGCTCTACTTTGGCTCTATTTCTTTGATGGAGTATTATTTTCGGAGTAATATCGAAAGGCTTTTACAATATAGTCAGAAGCGCCGTCACCATATTTTTTATCGGTTATGTTTTTGACATAATCATTGGAATAGGAGTCAATCAGTATATCTATGAGAGGTTTATCAAGAGTCACAGAAGAACTCTGCTTTTTGATAAATTCCAGTATCTCATAAACGATTTCCTGTATTTTGGGAGAGGATACATCGCAGGCCAAATTGGCTGTTAGTTTTCCGTACAGCAGATCTGATTGAGCGGCGATTTTTTCTGCATCTTCATTCCATTCTTTATCCATAATTTCTGAAAAGTGTTCCAGATTATATTTCATTTCTTCTGTATATTTTTCAATACTTCCAAAATGTTGAATGGCGAGTTTGGCTACGTTTTCCTCATCGTCTTTAATTTTTTGAATGAACATATCAAAATTGTCGATACTTCCCCAATGTTTAATAATTGTGTCTGTTTGATTAACCTTAAAATCTTCTAATGCGAGGATATACTCTGATAAATCAAATTCTTTGAAACTCATACATTCTTCTCCTTTCTCAAGTCGTTCAAGAAGCTGTATAAGTCTGTCTGTTCGATTACGCTTTAGAAGAAGCAGTTCTTTTTGTTTTTTGAAAGCGGAAATCCTATCAAAGTCAGGGTTTTGCATGATTTTGATAATGTCTTTTAACGGAAAATCCAATTCCCGGAAAAAGAGGATTTGTTGTAGGGTTTGCAATGCGTGTTCATCGTATAGACGATAGCCTGCAGGAGTAAGTTCGCTGGGCTTTAATAACCCAATCTCATCATAATATTGCAGAGTGCGTATGCTTACTCCTGTTAATTTTGCAACTTGACTTATGGTTTTCATTTTATCAGCTCCTTTAATGATAGAGAAGCAAGATGGAAAATGCCGGCATATATCTACTTTGCTTCACAAGAATAGCATACAGTATCACGTTACGTTGGAGTCAATAGGTTTTATAGATTATTGCGGAAATAATTTTACAGTAATTCCGTCAGTACCTTTTTTAACTACCATATTATCGTCTACAAGATGATTTTTAATATCTTCTATGTTCTGCTCAATCTCATTTATAGTTTCTGTATAATCATTTTTGGCGCTCAACTTCTCTTTAGAGGTTTCCAGATTTTCTTTTATTTGCTTTGCTTTCAGATAGGTACAAAGTTTCTGATTGATTGCAGCATTCTGAAAAGATAATTTTACAGTAGAAGGGATAAATTCTCCATTATCATCTTTTTCCACTTCAAATTTCATATCTACTTGCTCATCCAGTTTAAACAGTAAAGAAAGCACATCCGATACAGTTTCTATATCAAAGTCCATGAACAGGTTAATGCTAATACCAAGCGCATTTGTGATTTTCAGTAATTGATCTGGCTTTGGATTACGAATACCATATTCATACTTCTTGATAGTAGCCGGATTTATGCCGGAAAGATTTCCCAACATTTCCTGTGATATTCCACGGATATTCCGATAATATTTGATTTTTTCTCCGACAGTCATAGCGTTTCTCCTTTTTGTGTTTTGTGTGTATAGTGATAGTTTAGCACATTGGGACACATTTGTGTATAAAAATTTATGAAAAATACTTGACGAACACAAATGTGTACTATATAATACGAATTACAAGGAACACAAAAGTGTACTAAAATTAAAAAGGAAAGGAGAAATGAATATGGAGAATACGATGAAAATGTATATTACCGCAGATGAAGTTGCTGAATTACTCGGAGTATCCAGAGGGTATGCCTATAAAGTTATTCGAGGACTGAATGATGAGTTGAAAGCAAAGGGATTTCGAGTGATTTCGGGAAAAGTGCCAAGAAAGTATTTTCAGGAAAAATTTTATGGAATGGTAGTTTAGAAGAAAGGGGATGATGATATGCCGGCAACAAGAGACGGGAAATTATGGCGCAGTCAGTTTTATTATAAAGACTGGCAGGGAGTACGCCGCAAAAAGAACAAACGAGGTTTTAAGACAAAAGGAGAAGCAGATGAATGGGAAAGAAACTTTCTCCAGCAACAGCAGAAGAATCTGGATATCAGTTTTGAAAACTTCGTAGAAATTTATTTTGCAGATATGGAGAACCGATTGCGAGAAAGCACGATTATTAATAAGCGATATGTGTTTGATTTGAAAGTAACTCCGTATTTCAAACACAAGAAAATGTGTGAAATTCAAACTTCAGATATCAGAGCATGGCAAAATGAGTTGATTAAAAAAGGATATGCTCCAACTTATTTGAAAAGCATTAACAATCAGTTGGCAGCGCTTTTTAATTATGCTGTACGCTATTATGATTTGCGAGATAATCCTTGCAGAAAAGCGGGAAGTATCGGAAAGAGTAAAGCTGATGAAATGGATTTTTGGACAAAACAGGAGTTCAAAGAGTTTTTACCATCTATGGACAGTAAGCCGGAAGCAAGAATGGCGTTTTTGCTTTTATATTGGACTGGTATGAGAATCGGAGAATTACTCGCTTTAACTTATGAAGATATAGACTTAGAGAAGCGGTGTATCACGATTAACAAGTCATACCAGCGTTTGAATGGTAAAGATATGATCACGCCACCTAAGACACCGAAAAGCAATCGGAAAATATCTATTCCACCATTTTTAGTAGAGGAATTAAAAGAATATTGTAGTATGTTGTATGGAATAACGGCAAATGAAAGAATGTTTCGATTTACAAAATCATTTATGGAACATGAAATGGTTCGGGGGATAAAAGAAACAGGCGTTAGGCGTATTCGCCTGCATGATTTGAGGCACTCTCATGCGTCTTTGCTAGTAGAAATGGGATTTCAGCCATTGGCGATTGCAGAACGGTTGGGACATGAAAAGATTGAGACTACCTTGAATACCTATTCCCATTTGTATCCCAATAAACAAGCAGAATTGGCAGAGAAGTTGGAAATTGCCAACGGAGAGGAGTAGCTATGAGCGGAGTACACAAATACCCAACAATCAGTTTTCGTATTTCCCCAAGAGAAAGGGACGAAATAGAAGCAAAAATCAAAGCGAGCGGTATGCAGAAAAAAGATTATTTTGTCCGTTCCTGTATCTATAACAAAGTGTGCGTAGTTGGGAAAAAGGAAGTGATATATCAACTGGTTGAAGAATTACAACTCATGCAGTACAACATTGCGGAAATTCTAAAGCAATTTGAAAAACAGGAAGTTCTGTTATCAGAAGAAGGATTGAAGCAGATGAAAAATGACTGTCTGGATATGCTGAAAGCCATTATATGGATGTTAGACGGAGCAAAATATCTTTGGCAGGAAACAGAAAAAAGTCCCGACAGCGGCAACTGTTAGGACTTACGAAAAATTGGATAACCTTTGTTATCAAGATATTTACAAAATCAGTATAACAGAGGTTCTCCGCAGAAACAACAGAATTTTTGAATGGAGGACTTTATGGAAGAACAGAAAATTGAATTGAAAATAATCAATATGGCTGATATTCAGTCACAGGAAATTGAATGGTTATGGTATCCGTTTATCCCTTATGGAAAATTGACAATTATTCAAGGCGATCCGGGAGACGGGAAGACAACACTTGTATTGAATCTTGCTGCCAAATTATCAAAGGGTATCGGACTTGATGAAGATATGCAGGTATCAGAGCCTATGAATATTATTTATCAGACTGCCGAGGATGGATTAGCAGATACAGTAAAGCCGAGACTTGAAGCAGCAGACGCTGATTGCGAGAAAATTATGGTCATTGACGAAAGCGAAAAATCCCTTTCTATGGTGGACGAACGATTGGAACAGGCGATTATTCAAACCAATGCAAGATTACTTATTTTAGATCCGATACAAGCCTATCTGGGCGGCGGAATGGATATGAATCGGGCAAATGAAGCAAGAGATATGACTAAGAAATTAGGACTTTTAGCAGAGAAGTATAAGTGTGCAATTATCCTGATCGGTCACATGAATAAGGCTGCCGGAAACAAGGCGGCATATAGAGGAATGGGTTCGATTGACTTTTTCGCAGTCGCAAGAAGCGTTCTTTTAGTCGGCAGAATAGAGGGACAGGAAAATACAAGAGCAGTTGTGCAAATAAAAAATAACCTTGCCGCATTCGGACATTCAAAAGCATTTGAACTGACGGAAGAAGGATTTCATTGGTTGGGCGATTATGAAATTACGGCAGACGAATTGCTGGGAGGAATCACCCCGAAAGCAAATAAAAAGGAACGAGCAAAACAACTCATTTATGAACTGGCAGAAACAAACAATGTGGTAAAAAGTGAGGATATTGTTAATCTTGCCGAAGAAAAGGGAATTTCAAAACGAACATTGGAAAATGCGAAAAAAGAGTTGGGTATTAAAGGAAAACGGATTGGAGAATCATGGTATTGGAATCTTGATGAAATCGTGAAAGCGTAGATAAGAACGCAACAATGCAGAATGTATAGAAATTGCAGAAACGTAAATGTAAGGTTGCAAAAACTAAAGACATTGCATTGTTGCGGAGTTGGAAAGGAACCCGTATGAAACAAATACAGATACCGGAGCAGCTATTTATGGAACTTGTAAAATTCCATTTGCTGGATATGGAAGAAAATTTACCAAGCATAAAACAAGGATTAGAAGCAAAGTTGGATTCTTTGGTAATGAGAGATTTATATTCAAAATACAAAACTGCGCCCACAGAGGAAGAACGGGAACAGGCGAGAAAAGAATATCTGGACAGACGAGGAGTGCCGGAGAAATTCCGTTGGTAAATCTTCCTTGATGATAAAAACAGGAGCGTGCCACGCACCTGTCAATAACAGATAAGGCAGGAAGGGAGTGTTGCGGATGTTAAAGCAGCCGGATAGAGAAAGCAGAAATGTGAATGATTTATTTTATGAGATGGAGGACAGGCAGATACAAAAAATGAACAAGGTACTGGCAGGTGTGCAACTGACAAAAGTAGAGGAAAGAACTCTAATATGGCTTGCCGGATGGGAAGAAAGTACCGTAGACCACCTGCTGTCAGTCATAGAAAAAGCAGCCCGGATACGGGCAGATAAAAAGGGCGGATACGCCCATAAATATAAGAGTGAGTCCGAGAAGTAATCGGATTTTGTTAAACAAAAACAAGCCCTCGGCGTTTGAGAGCGAAATACACCCATCGCACAAACTTCGTTTATGCTCTGTGTATTTCGCCCTGCCGGGAGCTAATATAGCCGGAAACGGCAGTTAGTTCGTAAACGGATGCCGATGCATCCACTCACAAATGATATGGTGGAATTTATTTTGCCGAAGACAAGGAGGGAGTGCCTATCGGAAGAAATTCATTTATTCAAATGACAAAACTAAGCAATGTAAAAGGCAGAATCACTTATATATCCAGTTACGCAAAACAGGAAAATCTTTATGCGGTTTATGAAACTACAGAACGAAAATTCTGGCGGGAACTTGCAAAATGTAATCAGGAAGAATTTGCAAAAAGCGGAACAGAAGGAAAATGTATTGAAGCGCGAGAACTGATCATTGCTTTGCCAGAGAGTTTTACAGAATATCAGCCGGACAGACTGCTGAAGCTTTTTACAAATCATTTTAAACAGAATTATGGAACAGAGTGTATTGCTGCTTTGCACCACAATAAAAGAAAGACCAATTATCACATTCATTTGATATTTGCAGAACGGAAACTACTGGATGAACCAATCATTAAGATTGCCAGCAGAAATATGTTTTATGATGAAAATGGAAAACATGTCCGAACCAAGAAAGAGATATTAGGAGAAGATGGCGAGATCCGAGAAGGCTGCAGTATTGTGAAGAAAGGAGAAGTCTATGAGAAGAAGCTGTTTACTGCGAAAGATGAACGCTTCAAGTGCAATTCATTTCTGGATGAGGTAAAGCATTCTTATACAGATTTAATCAATATTTATGTGCAGGACGAGAAACAGAAACTACAGGTATTTGAGCGTGGTGGCGTGTATCTTGCAACGAAGAAAATTGGAAAGAACAATCCAAAAGCGTATGAGATAGAAGTCGATAATCGGAAACGTCAGGAATGGAACAGAGCTGTTGATATGGCATTGATCAGCGGAGTATCAGAACCGCAGATATTGGAAGTGAAGCGAAAACAAATTACTGAATCAATTAAGAAATCTATTGCCCGTCATGGAAACAGTCCGGGATTATTTGGCAGAGTTATAGCAGTGGCGGTTGAAACACTGGAATTTTTGATAGAAAGTGTGCTGTTAAAAAAATCCAGAGAAGTGTCGAAACAGATTAACGTGGCACAGGCAGGAACAACAGAATCTGAGCAAACAGAGAGGATTGCAGAAAATATCGTACCAGAAAGTGTGAAGATAAAAGAAGAAAAGGCAGAACCGAAGCAGCCAGAAATGACAAGGCTTGCATCAAAATATCCGAAATTTTTCAAAGTCAAGAAAGAACTGGACGAACAAAATACTGCAATTCAACAGAAACAAAAACAGCTTTCTGCAAAGAAAAAAGAACTGTCAGAAGTCAAGGGATGGTTTAAGGGAAGGAAGAAAAAAGCATTGCAGGAAGAAATTGATGAACTGACAAGCCAGATCAGGAATATGAAAGACTATCTTCCAAGGATTGTACAGAAAATCGGTTACAGAAGCGTACAGGAATTTTTGAAAGATTTTAAAGTTTCTCAAACTGAGTATAGCGAGTATCGAACTGCAATAGAAAAATGGAAGAAAGAAACAGGAAAAGAGCCAGTAGCACACAGTATTAGGGCGAAGCTGGCAGAAAAGAAACAGGAAATACAGAATGAACAGAAAAATAAACAGCACACCCGCAAACAGAATAAAGATCGGGGAGCAAGATAGGAGGACAATCATGGAGAAACACATTATGGGAGAAAATGGAATTAGCTATACTTTAGGAGAGGACGGTCTGTATTATCCAGACCTGTATCTCCCGGAAGAGACAGAGTATCCGATTGGAAAGTATGGAATGTTGAGAAAAACTTACTTGAAAGAGCATCGAAAAGGATTATATCTGGAGTTGGTACTTGCCGGAAAGTTAAATGAGCATTTGCATCAGGTTGACGAGGAGTGTAATCAGATGATGGACAGACTGATGGAGCAGATGAAAGAAAAGCAGGGAGTGACAGAAGAATTGAAGATGCAGGATCAGATGGCATGGGTTAGGAGAATGAATAACATCCGGGCTTGTGTGGAGGAGATTATATATAAGACCATTTTGTATAGATAGATTCGATTGAGCATTCTATGATATTTTATTGAATGCGTCAAAAGAAAGTGAGGTACGAAATGATAAACAAATATGGATATGTTCGAGTAAGCACAAAGGATCAGAATGAAGATCGACAATTGGAGGCGATGAAGCAATTAGAAATTTTGGAGAAAAATATTTATGTGGAAAAAATATCAGGAAAGGATTTTAATAGACCAGTATATCAAAAACTGGTAAAAAAATTGAGAGCAGATGATTTGCTTTATATAAAAAGTATTGATAGGTTGGGAAGAAACTACGAAGAGATTTTAGAACAATGGAGAATCCTTACAAAAGAAAAGAAAGTTGATATTATTGTTTTGGATATGCCGTTATTGGATACAAGAAGAGGCAAAGATCTTATGGGGACATTTCTGAGTGATATTGTTTTACAGGTATTGTCTTTTGTAGCTGAAAATGAAAGAAGTAACATAAAACAGCGTCAGGCAGAAGGAATTGCTGTTGCCAAAGCCAAAGGTGTACGTTTTGGGCGTCCACCGAAGCCATTACCAAAAGATTTTCATAAGATATATAAGAAATGGAAAGATGGAAAAATATCAGGTGTAGTTGCTGCAAATGCTTGTAATATGCCGATTTCTACGTTTTTGTATAAGGCGAAGTCTTACGAGAATATTGAAAAATAAGAAAGAAGAGAGATTACAAAAAGGTGTACTTTTTTGCAATTTCTCTTCTTTTTTTACAAGTAAAATATTAAGCATATTATATAACGAAACATACAGATTTTCAATGTTTGAATATGAATTGTCTACAAAAATTACAAGCAATCCACATTGAATTATCCATTCAAAAAAGTACACTTTTTAAAAATTAATACTAAAGGAGGAGACAGAGTATGGACGAGGGATTGAAAAATTTAGTGACAAAAGCTGAACAAGGAGATGTAGATGCAATGGTTATGGTTGGTGATTGCTATAACAGAGGATTGCACACAGAAAAAGATGATCAAGAGGCACACCGATACTATAAAATGGCTGCAGACAAAGGACATGTACAGGCTAATTTAATGGTAGCAATAGATTTATTAAATGGAATTGGTACATCTAAAGATAAAAAAGCTGGAACGAAGTATTTGCAAATAGCAGCTGATGGAGGGGCTGCATTTGGACAATATTTATTAGCTTCTATGTATAAAATAGGAGAGATTGGTCTTTTTGGAAGAGAACAGAAGGCTATGAAATATTTTGAAATGGCGGCCAAACAGGGAGATGCAAAATCTCAGGTGGAATTGGCAGATATGATAATGTTGGCAAAGAAATCTAAATATACATTGGATGACATGGTTTTTTGGCTGGTTTGTGCATATCTGCATGGTAATCAAGCTGAAGAAGAGAGCAATGCGGCTTTGCAGAGAATTGATCATTTAATTAGCAATGGAATGCCAGGTGGAAAAGCATATGTAGAAAAAGTTTTGGATAATGTTAAACGGAATTATCAAGTATACCTCAAAAAACCATTTTAGCATAGTATATTTTTGATTAAAGGTGTTGTTGTCGGTGAAACAAAAATAATATTACAAAGGGGGAATATCAGGGGTAATTCCTTGAAAAATAACATGAAAATATCACAATTTATTATTGCCACAGAGCAGGATGATAATCCAAATACATATTTGCTATATAATACTCATACAACGGCATTTGTTGCAATGGAGAAAGAAAAATATAATAAAATCTTTATAGAAAAAGACTTTAAAGAGGATTGTGTACAACAACTTCATAAAATGGGATTTCTCATCGATGATGATTTCGATGAGTTGGCGGCATTAGAAGAATTGCGTATAAAAGGAATGAGTGATCCGGTTCAAAATGTAACGCTGCTTACTACAACAGAGTGTAATGCAAGGTGTTATTACTGTTTTGAAAATGGAATTAAACAATATCCAATGACAAAAAAAGTTGCAGACGCAACGATTCAATATATCATAAAAAATTATCCAGAACCACAATTTGCTATCAATTGGTTTGGTGGAGAGCCACTGATGAACTTTGAAATAATGAAGTATATAACAGAAGAGTTGAAAAAAGCTGGTTATGACTTAATAGCACACATAACAACAAATGGCTCTCTTTTAACGGAAGAAATGCTTGAGTATTTTCAAAAAGAATATTCAGATCTTTCATTTCAGATAACAATTGATGAAATTGGAGAAAAATATGGAAAAATAAAAAGATATGTCGACATTGATGCGAAAGATGCTTATAAGCGTGTAATCAATAATGTATGTATGTTATTGGATCATCATGTTACAACAAATGTTAGATTGAACTTTGCGGCAAGTAAAATAGAGAGAGCGAAGGAAATTTATATACAATTGAAAAAAGAATTTGAAGGACATGATAATTCTTCTTTATATATTTATTTTGCACCGCTTACCTTGGATAGTGATAATGAGATAATAAGCGATTTTCATGGGGATATGGAACATCCATTTCTTCAAGCTGTAAAAACGCAATTTAGTGAAGGATTTCCACTATATAAACCACGTTATGATGGAGATATGGGATTGATAGGTGCATTTGGATTAATGCCTAATGCATTTTCTTGTGGAATGACTACTAAAAATAGAATATCAATTGATGCGGATGGTACATTATATAAATGTCATCGTTTATCCGGAAAAAAAGAATTCGCATGTGGAACGGTATTTGATGGTATATCAGAAGATAATAGTATATATCGAATTTTTAGAAATACTACTATAGAGGACGAAGAATGTAAAAAATGCAATCTGCTACCAATTTGTCAGGGAGGATGTAAATCGCAGAGAATATTGTATGGAAATAAGCAAAAATGCCATCGAATTCGCCAAATACAAAAAGAACTTGTTAATCTTTATTATAAAGAAATGAGTAAAAAAATGTAA